>Ga0098051_1000667_pt1 | contig 13309 bp, 6 predicted proteins | sample 14BtaG_FD_77069 | JGI IMG/M metagenome (GOLD analysis project Ga0098051, IMG submission 77069) | Marine viral communities from the Subarctic Pacific Ocean - 14B_ETSP_OMZ_AT15311_CsCl metaG | ecosystem: Environmental > Aquatic > Marine > Oceanic | place: Pacific Ocean | collected 2015-01-18 | reverse complement strand
CTATCCTGATGCTGCTGATGCTACTAAACCAGCACAAGGTGGTGATGGTATTCGTAATGATGGTTCTAAGGTAGGTGGTATTCGTTCTATTGTTGTAGACTCCTTTACACAGATTAACCAAGGTGGTAAAGGTGTATATCTTCTCAATAGAGGATACTGTCAGTTAGTATCAGTCTTTACAGTATATTGTGATGTAGGGTTCTTGGCAGAGAATGGTGGATTTGCTTCTATTACCAACTCTAACAGTTCTTTTGGTAATATTGGATTGAAAGCAACTGGTGTAACTCCAAAGTTATATGAAGCTTCTGTAGATAACAATCAGGACCAGATTGATAATATCATTACACTTAAGAATTTAACCAAGAGACCAAATATCTCAGATGCTATCAAGTTCTCTTCTGACCCACTTTACTATACTGTAGATTCTGCTTCTTATGATTCTGATACTGGATTAGGGTCAATTAAACTTCAGGAACCACCTGATATTAATTTATCAGATAATGACTCTGCTACATTCCACCAAAGAAGTGCATTATCTTCTTCTGGACACACATTTGAGTGGATTGGAACAGGCACAGACGTAAGAACTGCATTCCCTTATCGTGGTGGTGTTCCTAACCAAACAGATGAAGTAGTTCAAGACTCAGACAGAGCTGGACTTTGCTTTGTAACTAGCACAGACCAAAAAGGTGACTTTAGAGTTGGAGAAGACTTCCTTATTCAAAGATCAACCGGAACTATTGAAGGGCAAGCATTTGATAGAAGTCTTTTTGCCCGTGTAACTCCATTCTCACTCGCACTTGAGGACTAAACATGGCTGAACTAAATGTATTCAAAACTATAACAAAAACTATTGACACAAGCAACCAGACAATCTATGCTGCACCATCAAACTATACTGGTATTGTATTGTCTACACAGATTGCTAATGCGTCGGACTCTGATGCTAACTTGACCTTTACTTATCATGATTCTGCTAGTGCAACAGGTGTTGAACTACTTTCACAGTTTGATATCCCATCTAGAGATACAGCAAATGGTTCTGTAGGAAAGTTGGTAATCCAGTCAAATGGTGTGCTTAAAATGGTTTCTGATAAAGATGATAAATTAAAACTAGTAATGGGTATACTGGAATCGCTCAATGGCTAAAAATGATTCAAGACTTCTTAGTGGTCGAGTAAAGACTAAGAGTGGAACTAGTTTAGACACTAGAAGAAACGACTTCTTAAGTCTTGATAATGCCGAACCAAATCTCGGCAATCCAGATTCTGACCGTTATGTTCTTGCATCTTTAGCTGATGGGACACGTTTATTTCTAAACCTTAATAATGGTTTTATTGTCAATGCAGATAGTGTAAGTGGTGATGAAACAACTTTTTCTATTGATCCTTCTGGATTAGCAAATGCTGTAGGCACTACACTTGCAGATGTTCTAGATGATCTTGACTCTGCTATTACTTTGGCATTTGGTAGTGGTGTTATTCATGATAATAATTTTAATGGTGCAGGAACAGTTGAATCACAGTTATCATTAGATTCCGATTTGCGGATTTTTGGTATTACTGGTGACTCTGCAACATTCACTAACATTACAAGAACTGGAACAACTGTAACAGCAGGAACTTATGGTGCTGTTACAGCAATTCCAGTTTTAACTGTAGATGCTTCTGGTTTTTTAGATAGCATTAGTGAAGTCTCTATCAGCACAACTCTCAATACTTCTGGTGAAACAGGCACAGGGTCAGTAAACCTTCTAAACTCTTCCCTTGAGATTGCAGCCGGTGAAGGTATTAATACTGTAGCATCTGGTGCGACTATCACTATTGAAGGTGAAGATGCTAGTGTGACAAATAAAGGTGTTGCTAGTTTTGATTCCGCTGGATTTACAGTTACTTCTGGTCAAGTCTTTATCAAGGTATCTGGTGTAGGTAATAGTCAGTTAGAAAATGATACTGTAACTATTGGTTCTACTGATATTGCCCTTGGTGAAACTTCAGATACACTTTCTGGATTAACTCAAGTAAATACAACAACTCTTAATGTCACTGATTCAGCGACTATAGTAGATGCTAATATTACTGGTATTGCTACAATTGCTGATCTTACTGTAGACTCTGATGCTAATCTTACTCATGTATATGTTTCTGACTTAACCGATAGCAGAGTTGTTATTGTTGGTGCATCTGGTAGGTTAGAAGATGATGCTAATCTTGCATATAATGGTTCTACACTAACTGTTTCTAATAACACAGCATCCACTAACTCAGCAAATGGAGCATTAGTTGTTACAGGTGGTGTAGGTATTGGTGGTGCTTTAAATGTAAACGGCAACACTGAAATCTCAGGTGACTTGATAGTTACTGGTACGACTACAACAATTGAAGTGCAAACATTAGCAATTCAAGACCCATTAATTCACCTTGCAGACTCTAACGAATCTGGTGATGAAGTTGATATTGGTTTTGTTGGTCACTACTATGATGCAGCATTAGGTGGTAGACAGCATACTGGTCTTTTCAGAGATGCTACAGATGACAAATACTACCTCTTTGCTCAATACCAAGACTCTGCTCTTGATTCCTCTCCTAGATCAAATGTTATTGATAGAAGTGACCCTTCTTTTGTATTAGCAGATTTTAATGTTGCTGCTATAGTTGCAGATACATTCTCAGGTACAGTTAGTGCAGACTCTATCACTACAACAAACTTTACAGCAACTACTGTAGACATTAATGGTGGTACTATTGATGGTACTACTATTGCTACATCTGACATTACAGTAGGCACTGGCAAAACTTTAGATGTTTCTGCTGGGACATTAACTCTTACCAACGATCAAATCTCAGGTGACAAGGTTGAAGGTGGCACAATTGACACCGTTACTGTTAATAATCTTACTTCTGGTAATGTAGACATTAATGGTGGATTTATTGATGGCACTGCTATCGGTCACACCACACCAGACTCAGGCACATTTACCAATCTTGCTAGAACTTCACCTTCAGGCGTAACAGCAGGCGCATATGGTTCTGTAACAGAAATTCCTGTAATTACATTAGATGCTTCTGGTTTTGTAGATAGTATTGGTCAAGTTGCAATCAGCACAACATTAAATACTGCTGCTGAAACTGGCACAGGAACAGTTAATCTTCTAGACTCTTCCCTTGAGATTGCAGGTGGTGTAGGCATCAATACATCGGCAACTGGTAGAACTATTACCATATCTGGTGAAGATGCAAGCATATCCAATAAAGGTATTGCTAGTTTTGCTTCTGGTGACTTTGATGTATCTTCTGGTGCTGTTAGTATTAAAGATGATGGTGTAGGAAATGCTCAGTTAGAGTTTGATAGTGTAACAGTAACAGCTGGGTCAGGTATTTTAGGTGGTGGTTCTGTAGCACTAGGAAATTCTGTAGAAGTTAAACTAGACTCAGGTGCTGTTAAAGGTCTATTCTCTGGTGGTAATAATATAGATTATAACAATAGCACTGGTGAGATTTCAGCATCTGTTAGTGGTGTTGTTGCTGGCACATATGGTGCATTTAACAGAATGCCGATTATTACTGTTGATAGTTATGGGCAAGTTGATAGTATTGGCCTCACTGTCATTGAAGTAGGTCTTGCTGATACAGTTGATAGTGTTAGTTTTGATAGTAATACAGGTCAATTTAGACTTACAACTGATATCACGAAACATTTTACAGTTATTACTCTTGACCCATATACAACCAATGATCTAGTAGAAGGTGATAGTAACAAATACTATACTAAGATTAGAGTAGACTCTGATATTGATCAGGCGTTTAATGAAAACCCATCATTTGGTGGGACTGGTGCGCCATTTAGTGTAGCAAATGATACTAAAATAACCAATCTAAATGCAGATAAACTTGACGGGTATTCTTTTGCTGATTTTATGGTATTAAGTTTACCTGCTATAAAAACAAATGGTGATGTTAGATTTAATGATGATGTTCTACTTACATTTGGACAATCTGATGATTTAAGAATTTACCATGACCAAAACACCAGTTACATTAATGAGATTGGAACTGGTGACCTTAAGATACTGACTAATGGTCAAAGTATTATCCTAGAAGATTCTACTAACGACAAAGTATCTGGTCAGTTTACACCATCGACTTCTGTAGAGTTATACTATGCAGGTAACAAGAAGTTTGAAACTACCAATACAGGTGTAGATGTAACAGGTATTATTGCAGCTGATTCTGGAACTCTTAATAACAATAGAATTCTTACTACTGCGGATGAAGGTTCTGGGAACGGTCTAGATGCTGATACCTTAGATGGTTTACAGAGTATACAGTTCCTACGTTCTGACCAAGATGATAGTATAGCAGGAACTTTGTTTATTGATGATAGTCTTTCTGCGAATAACATCACTAGAAGAAATACCACAGTAACAGCAGGGACATATGGTTCTACAACAGGAATTCCAGTTGTTACTGTAGATGGTTCTGGTTTTGTAGATAGCATTGGTCTTGCTGCTCTTAGTACAATTCTTAGTACCAGTGCAGAAACAGGAACAGGTTCTGTAAATCTTCTTGACTCTTCATTAGATATTGCAGCTGGGTCTGGTATTGATACTATTGCTTCAGGTAATACTGTTACTGTAGAGATTGACTCTGCTGATCTTGCTGCATACTTCAGTAAAGCGATTGTGCATGATAATACAAATGGATTTGTTGCTGATGAACATGTAGCACACTCTAGTATTGATATTAATGCTGGTAACGGTCTGACTGGTGGTGGTAATATTGCCTCCAGTAGAACATTAAATGTTGGTGAAGGCACAGGTATTACAGTTACTGCTGATGCAATTTCTACCAATGATGGTGATATTGTTCACGATAATCTTTCTGGATTTGTCCCTAATGAACATATTGACCACTCTAGTGTTAGTATCAATGCAGGTAAGGGATTAACTGGCGGTGGTGATATTACTAGTAGTCTTACAATTGATATTGACTCTGCCAATGTTCGTGATATGTTTAGTGGTGGAACTGGAATAACCTATAATAATGGAACAGGTGAATTTGCAGTAGGTGCTGGAACAGGGATTAGAGTCAACACTAATGATATTGATATCGACTCATCTGAACTCGCAACTTACTATAGTAAAGTTATTAATCACGATAGCACCTCTGGATTTGTTGCTGATGAACATATTGGACATTCTAATGTTAATATCGCATCAGGGAATGGTCTGACTGGTGGTGGTGATATCACTCAAACCAGAACATTAAATGTTGGTGAAGGCACAGGTATTACAGTTGGCGTTGATACAATCTCTACCAATGATGCTGAGATCAATCATGACAACCTTTCTGGATTTGTCCCTAATGAACATATTGACCACTCTAGTGTTAGTATCACAGCTGGTGATGGCTTAACTGGAGGCGGTACAATAGCGTCTAACAGAACATTAAATGTTGGTGAAGGCACAGGTATTACAGTTACTGCTGATGCAATTTCTACCAATGATGCTGAGATCAATCACGATAATCTTTCTGGATTTGTCCCTAATGAACATATTGATCACTCTGGCGTCTCTATTACAGCAGGTAAGGGATTAACTGGTGGTGGTGATATTACTACTAACCGCACAATTGACATTGACTCTGCTAATGTTCGTGATATGTTTAGTGGTGGAACTGGAATAACCTATAATAATGGAACAGGTGAGTTTACAACTACTGATGGCGATATTGTTCACGATAATCTTTCTGGATTTGTAGGAAACGAACATATTGACCACTCTGCAGTTGAGATCAGAGCCGGTGCTGGATTGACTGGTGGTGGTGATATTACCTCTACTAGAACATTAAACGTTGTCGGTGGTGACGGTATCACTGCTAATGCAGATGAGATTGAAGTTACTGTTGATGATGCTACTATTGAACTATCTGCTGCTGATGGTTCTGGTGTAGTCAGAGTAAAAGATGGCGGTATCACTAATGCCAAGCTTCAATACGACTCATCCACAATCGGTACTACTTCTATTGTTCTTGGTGGATCTACTACTACCCTCGATGGTCTTACTCGAGTAGATATTGACAATGTTCGTATTGACGGAAATACCATCAGCACTACTGGTGGGTCTTACATGTATATTGACCCGCATCCTACAGACAGTGCTGGTACTCTTGTTATTCTTGGTAACTTGTCTGTAGAAGGTACAACTACTACTATTAAGTCCACTACAGTTACTATTAATGACCACCTTATTGTTCTTGCTGATTCTGCTACAGATAATGCATCTGCTAATGGTGCTGGAATTCAAGTAAATGGTTCTAATGCTACTATTACATATGATGGTGGTACTGACAGGTGGGACTTTAATAAACCTATTGAAGTTTCTACTGTGCATGGTGCATTGTCCGGTAATGCTACAACTGCTACAACTGCTACTAATGTTACTGCGACTGCAAATAATAGCACAAATGAAACTGTTTATCTAACCTTTGTAGATGGACCAACTGGTACACAAGGTATTGAAACTGATGATGCATTAACATATAATCCATCCACTAACACTTTACAGATTGATGGTAGTCGAGTGCTTACCACAGCCGATGAAGGTACTGGGAATGGTTTAGATGCTGATACTTTAGATGGTGAACACGCAGATAAGTTTCAAACTGTAGATGCTCCAAATGCTCCTAGTATTACCTCTACAACTGTAGTGGGTGAAACAATAGAAATAGTATTTGGTCAATCGTCTACATCTGGTGTTACCAGATATGAAGTATGGAGTGATGGTGCTACTGGCAGTGATTATTCTTTGATTGCAATTATTCCTTCTCAAGATGCTGCTGCGTCTATGAGTGTAGTTGATCTATCTTTTGATACTGGAGGAACAGTTGCATATCGTGTATATGCTATTAAAAATGGGGTATATTCAACTGCTGCAACTACAACAAAATCATTTACACTTCCATCTTTAGATGTTACTAACATGTCTGTTGTAGCTAGTATTACCAACTATGATATACAATATGATCTTCCTGAAACCAGATTTTTGGATCATATCGAAATTTATAAAGATGCTGAAACAACTTTAGGGGCTTTATCAAGAACCGGAGCTGCATTAGTATATAGCGGGTCTAGTGATAATTTTACTTTTAATGTATCAGCAGCGGATATAGAAAAATATCATCAATTTTGGGTAGAGTGTGTGAGCGTATAAAATGGACGAAACATTAGAATACTGGCAAGAAAAATTAGCAGAGTATCAAGAAGCACATGCTGCTGAAATGGAAATGGAAGAAAAAAATCAAGAAATGATTAGATTACTTGAACTTTCTATACTATCTTGTAAAGAGTATATAGGAGCCTTGTCATGACCATTGCAGGCGCAATATTATCTAGAAGTAATATTACTTCTATTGTAGGAGCCGTATATGGCGAATGGGGCGGACATCAGTCTATTGTGCCTGCTTGGGCGAGAGGTATGTCTAATGTGACAACTAACAGTGGCAGTGGAGATTATGACGGAGGTGATAGAGTTATCGGTCTTGGTGCTTATGGTGTAGATGGTGATTTATTGCTTACTACAGGCTGGGGTGATGGTGCTGCTATTCGTAGGTTAAACAACGATGGATCAATGACAAAATTATGGCATGACAATAATGCTTTGTATAGAGACACTGCTTCTACCTACAATCATATCAATTCGATGGCATTCCATTCTGGGTCAAGTCAAATGCTGTTGACCACACACAACGTTAATGGATATTCTATGATCGATTATTCAGACTTAAAGACAGGTGGTACAACAGTTACTAATACACGACCTTCTAGTCAATATGTTTTCAGCAACGGAGTAAACATTGATAGGTCAGGATCATATTATGAATCAGGCACTGTAACTGCTGGAGATTGGTTTTATATTTTAGACTACGATGCAACTCATTATAAAAAATTCCCCAGAAGACATTGGACCAATGGCACTGAAGAACTAATAGATGGTACATCAGCTTCTTACATTTATTCTAGTGGTGGTAACACTGCTGCAACTATAGACAGAAATGGGTATAGAGGATATCTTGCTTATGATGAAGTAAATGATCGAGTTTTTTATAATTATTATTATGATGCAAACTTTATGATGATTGTAGATGCTTCGACAGCGAATCCAAAGTGTGTGTGGTGTGATTTAGGTGATGCTGGTGTAGGTGATGATGGTTGGGAATCCGGGCTTTTTGTCCCTGATCCTACTAATTATCCTAATAAAATATGTATAGGCGGCAGCAGTAGAGTTGTTTATGTTGATGTAACCAACTGTTTTTCGGGTTCTGCTCCACAAGTTCTAGACCAAATTTTCGTAGAAAATGCTGATTATGGTTTTGCGGGAAATATTCTGTTTAGAAGTGGAACTGTCAAACAGGACCACACTTCTGCTTGGACAGATAAACTACCTTCTTATCCTACCTTTAATCCTGCTACATCTGATCGAGGTAGATTAACTATGGACGGATGGATGGATTGGGATAACAACAGAGTGGTAGGACTATATAGACACGATAACACAACTGAAGATACTACAACCGGTGGAAGAGGCAGGTCATATAGGTCTGATTATTCTAATCCAATATTTAAAATGCAATCAGCAAATGGAACAAATTGGTGGGTTAAAACTGGTTATGGGTTGGATGGTCACAGTTTCAAAGTTTGGTCCAACAGTATTGGCGGAGGTTTGATAGGGGATTGGAGCTGCGAATTTGGTACATATACAATAAGTGGCAACGAAAATATTGAATTTGTTTATATAAGTATGTTTGATCATTTTACTCCAAGCAATTGTGGATTAACTTATTATGTTAGTAACAATAATGGAAGCACTTGGGAAACATATACAAGCGGCAGTGTACATAATTTTTCCAGCACAGGCAATCAATTAAAAGTTAAATATTCTGCAACAGGACATCCAAATAAAGCTCCATATAAAATGTCACATAATGCAGACACTATAGTTTACGGCACACTTTACTCTGGGGGACTAGATGCTGATATACCGTTAAAGATAGTAAGACGTAAAATTAGAGGAAGGAAATTCTAATGGCAACTGTTACTGGCTCAACGTTAGTACGTGACCTTATTGATATAAGTTCAATATCAACTACTGGCAATATAACTGTAGGTGGCACTGTAGACGGGCGTGATGTTGCAGCAGACGGAACTAAGCTAGATGGGATAGAGTCAGGTGCAACAGCAGACCAAACCGCAGCAGAAATTCTAACGGCGATTAAGACTGTAGATGGTTCTGGTACTGGTCTTGACGCCGATACTGTCGATGGTATTCAGGCGGCGGCATTGACACAATCAGGAGACAATGTAGCTCTTACTGGGGATGTAACTGGATTGGCCACGGTCTCAGGAGACGGATCAATCTCAGTGAATACAACTATTTCTGCCAACTCTGTTGCTCTTGGCACAGACACTACTGGCAACTATGTCGCATCTCTTGTAGCTGGTAATCTGATTGACTTACAAAACAACTCAGGTGAAAACGCTACTCCTACAATTGATGTTGACCTATCTGAACTCACTGATATGACTGGTGCTGCTGTAGAAACAGATGAGTTAGTCATATTAGATGCTGGTTCTCAGAAAAGAAAAGCAATCAGCGAAATAACTCTTGGATTGTTCAACACTACTGATCAGATTGCTCTTGGTACAGATACAACAGGCAACTATGTACAACAAGGTGCTACAAGTGGTAATGGTATAAGTGGTAGTGTTAATTCAGAGGGTGGCACATTTACCGTAACATCAAACGCCACAAATGCCAACACAGGCAATACTATTGTATTTAGAGATGCTTCAGGCAATTTCTCTGCCGAAACTATTTCTGCTGCACTCTCAGGTAATGCTTCAACTGCAACTGCTTTAGCATCATCACAAAACTTTAGTATAAGTGGCGATATTACTGCATCAGCAGTAGGATTTGATGGGACTGGAGCAGTTGCATTAAGTGCTGCTATTACAGCTGGTTCTATTGTAAATGCTGACATTAATACATCTGCTGCAATTGCAGATACTAAACTTGCTACTATTAGCACATCAGGTAAAGTTTCCAACACTGCCACAACTGCAACTAGTGCAAATACTAATTCTGCTATTGTTGCAAGGGATGGAATTGGTAACTTTTCTGCTGGAACCATTACTGCTGCATTAAATGGTAATGCAAGCACTGCCACAACTGCTACTAGTGCCACAACTGCTACTAATGCTACTAATGTTGTTATTAATAATGATACATCAACCAACTCTACTCACTATGTCCATTTTGGAAGTGCAATATCTGGTAATGATGGGGTGCAGGTATCTGACTCTAAACTAACTTTTAATCCTTCTAGTGGTGTCTTGAGTGTAAACGGTGTATCTGTAGCAACTACTGCTGACCTCACAGCATCTACTAGCCCGAACTTCTCTGTAGATTCTAGTCTTTTTGCATCTGGCATACTTACCAATGGTGAAGGTAAAGCAATTTATTACGATACAAGCACAAATAAATGGGAAGGTGCATATAACGATTCTAGTGGTGAATTTGTAGCATCTCACGTTATTGTAGACAAAGCGGCTACTGATGTAAAGATTGCTTCTACTGGTATCTTTACTTTATCTGGTGGATTAAATGCAAATCATTACTACTTCTTGTCTTCTACAGCAGGAACAGCAACAGATAATCCAGACATTGAACCTAAAGTATTTCAACCTCTTTACTATGCATTAGATGCAAATACCATTGATCTTAATATTCAAGCACCACAAGATACTGTTATCACTGCTTATTCATCAGGTAATAATCCGGGTGAAGAGGTTCACGGTGGACCTATCATCTATACTGGTATTCCTTCTGATGAAAGACTGAAAGAAAATATTGAGTCTATTCAGAGTGATGCAATCAGTATAGTGAATGAACTCAATCCTGTAAGTTTTGACTTTAAAGAACCAAGAAGTAAGTATTATGAAGGTCAGCAGCTTGGTTTCATTGCTCAAGAAATTTCAGAAGTAATTCCTCAGTCAGTTTACACTGAAAATGATGAAATCCAAACTATGATGCTGAAACCTGAAACTGTTATTCCTGTTCTTACTAAAGCTATTCAAGAACTAACTGTAACTGTAGAAACTTTGAAGAGAAGAGTTGAAGAATTAGAAGGTGAATAAATAAGTATATGTTACATAATACCAATTATAATGAAGGATATTAAATCCATGATTAATGATCTTGAGAACCATCATAAACAAACATCTAAAGTATTTGAAGACAATGGGTATCTTGTTCTCTCAGAAGTTTTATCTAAAGACCAATGCAGAGAACTTACTCAATATATGTTTGACCTTGAAAAACAGGACAAACTTACCTATGATCAACAATGCCCTCTTTCTGGTGCTATTTACGGTGATCCTGTATTTGATGATCTAATGGTTCAACTTGCAGAGGGTCTAGGACAGCAGGTAGGAAAGAAACTTCTTCCAACTTATACCTATGCTAGATTGTATAAACCCGGTGAAGTTCTAAAAAGACATAAAGATAGACCTTCTTGTGAAATTTCTGCTACTCTTACTTTAGGACATGATGATTCTACAGGAGTATGGCCTATCTTCTTTGATGAAGATAAAGAAATTTCTGTAGACCTACAACCCGGCGAACTTGCAATGTATAAGGGTTGTGAAGTTGAACACTGGAGACCTAAGTTTAAAGGTAAATGGCAAGCACAAGTATTCTTGCATTATGTTGATGCAGATGGTCCATATAAAGATCATGCTATGGACGGACGTAGTTCTTATGGTATTACTAAGAATGCCCAAGAAAATAAACCAAATAAACCATCTTCCTCTACTGCTGAAACCATTGACCCACCTACATTAAATGCAATTCTTCTACCTAAAAAATTAGATCAAAAGAATTTTCCGGGATATATTGGATACAATCACAATAATGCTCCACATTTAGTTTTTACTAAAGATGAGTGTGAAAAGATTATATCTTTTGCTGATAATGGATATCCTCACCCTGCCAAGATTGGTGGAGTAAACAATTTACAAAGAGAAATTAGATCAGCAGATGTTTATGATATTATACCAACTGCGGATTGGTCATGGGTTCACAAAAAAGTTTCTGATGCAGTATATGTTGCTAACAGGGATCACTTTAACTATGATGTGAATACTATTTCTCATGGTCTACAGCTGATTCATTATAAAGCTGATGAAAAGGTTCCCGGTCATTATAACTGGCATGTAGATGCTGGACCCGGTGAATCTGCTACTCGTAAGATTTCATTTACTGTTCAGTTGTCTGACCCTAATGAATATGAAGAATGTAACCTTTTAGTTCTTGATCACTCAAAGGAAATCAAAGCAATCCGTGATCAGGGTTCTCTTTCTATGTTCCCAAGTTATATGCCGCACTGTGTAACTCCTATTAAATCTGGAGAAAGATGGGCATTGGTTATTTGGGTTCATGGTCCAAACCCGTTTAGATGATATTTTTGTTATAAATATAGTAATGATAAAACTATCACACCATTGGAAAAGTTAGCACATGGCAAGAAATAATAATAATTTTATCCACAAGAAAACTTTGATAACAGAAAATTCTGTTTCTCCAGATGCAGTTTTTAACACGGATGACCTTATAGCTGGTCAGGGTGGTTTGACTACTGGTGGTATTTTAAGTATTGCTGTAGGCAATAATCAAACCTTTATGAACTATGATTCTGATGGTGTAAGAGGGTCTCTTAGTCCGAAAGCGTTTGCGCCTTCGCCAGCTAACTTTGGCACAACCGGGCCCGCACCCACGAGAGCCACAGAATTTGTCAGTCCAATTCAACGTATTTCGGATACAGGTGTCATACAAAGTACTTTTACAGGTGACACATATGTATTCAGAGACGATAGTATTGGTACAGGAAGATTCAATATTACAGTACCGGGACCAATAGGTCCGGGAACTCCTTCATATCAAGGAACAATTCCCTTTGTAACAAGTGGCGATATTAGAGTTAATCTAAACACAGGTCCAGCTGCTAACCAAGACTTAATTAACTTTTTTGGTGCTGGTGCTGGAGCAGATTCTGATCAAATTCATACATACGAAATCTATGACGAAGTTCCAGCGAATACTCCGGGATCGGTAACTTTAAAAGACGATGATGGAGTAGATGTGAATGTAAAACTTATAAGCACAACTACTTTTGGCAATCCTCTTTTGCCATATACCGATAAATTAAATACTGTTGATCTTCAGGGTTCTAATCCAAGTAGAGGCAGACATTTT
>Ga0098051_1000652_pt1 | contig 13458 bp, 7 predicted proteins | sample 14BtaG_FD_77069 | JGI IMG/M metagenome (GOLD analysis project Ga0098051, IMG submission 77069) | Marine viral communities from the Subarctic Pacific Ocean - 14B_ETSP_OMZ_AT15311_CsCl metaG | ecosystem: Environmental > Aquatic > Marine > Oceanic | place: Pacific Ocean | collected 2015-01-18 | reverse complement strand
ATTTTGTCAGCCTTTTCTTTGTTTTTAGCTTTCTTTTGTTTCGCTAATTCTTTATCTTTTAACTCCTTCTGTTTAGCTTTTTGCTTTCTAACATCCTCTCTTCTTTTTTCTTCTATTGACTGCGCTTTTGTTGCTTCTGGAGAAATTGTTTCATCTGCTAATGTTGCTAAATTATTTATTAAAACCTCAGCATCGTTTCCTTTAATCCTTCTGATTAAACCTTTGTCATCTTTTAGCTTTACAACGTACCCACCTTTTCCGTCTTCTTTGACGTATATTATTTTAGCTTTCTTGTCAAATATAGTTACGTTAGCACCTTCCAATGCTTTAGCCTTAGGCATAGACTCGCTTAAATTCTTTTGCCTATTTTCTTCCGCTTCTTTCTTAACCTCTTCTGTTACATCTTTTGGTAGCTCTTTTTCAAGTGCCTCTAAATCTTTTGATAGAGATTCTAATTCATCCTCGCTTAGTGACTCCTCTTGCTCAATTGCCACTTCTTTCTTGTCTCCGTATTGTTCTACTGTTGTTTTTTCTTTTGTGGGTTTCTGTAAGGCTAATTCTTGAAGCTTCCCTTTTAATTCATCTATCTCTGGTTTGTATAAGTCCTTAAAAGCTTCACTTGCTTTCTCTTGGTTTATCTTAGCTTTGGTGTATTTCTTTTGTAAGTCTACTGCTTTCTCTCTATCCTTACCCTCTATGTTGTCAGGTATCCCAGCATTAGCGTCAACGTCTTCTGCTATTGATGTTTTTAGCTCCTGTCCTTCTTGTTCTGTTAAATCTCCAGTGTTTATTAAAGCATCTATTTGATTACTTACCTCATTGTAAGATGCGGGATTGTTTGTTATTTCATTTAACTGCTCTATGGTTGGTTTTCCTTTTTGCTTATTTGATATGTACTTTGCAGACTGTAGAACAGTAGCACTTCCTGTACCCATAGTAGCACCTACTATAAATGCATCTGAAACGCCCTCTAATAGATTTTTATTCTTATCAACCCCTGTTACTTGGTCTGATACATTTTGAGAAAATGTTGTGAATGCCTCTTGAAATCCTTCAGTAAAAGGGGCTAAATAAGGCTTCTCTTTTAATAAAGCATCTATAATCTTAGTAGAGAAATCTTTTACACCATCTTTCCCTTGTTTTTTAAATACATCTTTAAATGCTCTACCAATAGCACCACCTCCAATAAACACATCAAGCCCTTCAGCCATACCATGAAGTATAGCATTGGTATTCATCTGTTCTTCAGTTAAATCTTTATCTTCGCTTAAAAGGTCTTGCTTTCTTCCTGCCGCCATAACTCCTGTTGCCCCAGCGAACATACGACTTGCGCTAACTCCAGCAGCAGATGGTATCATAAGAGATAATGTAAATGGTAAACTCTCAGATATTGACATCCCTATATTTAAGGCAGCGTCACCATAGTTTCCATCTAAAATGCTTTCTGTTATAGGTTTTCTATATTTCTCGTTTACCTCTGAGACTTTAGCAGCGTGAGCTTCTAAGTTTTCTGCAAATCTATTGTCTATTCCAGTTATATCAGATAACTCTTCTGAAGTTGCTATCTTCCTTGATTCCATTCCTTCTGGTAGAATCATGTCTTGAAGCTCTAATAGTTTATTGTAGCCGTTTACAGCTATGTCATATACCATTTCTGGTGTTCTATATATGTCTGCTGTTAAACCACTTATCCCAGATTCAAAAGACCTTGCCATTATTTTGGCTACCGAAGGGTCGTCTTCTGAAACTCGCTTAATAGTTTCTTCTTTTTTCTTTTCTGCGGGTGGTTGTATCTTAGCCTTTAAAATGTTCTCCAGCTCTCTATTGTCAGTTATGGATACTTTTGTTTCTCCATTCCTTATACTTTCGATAAAGTCATCGCTATCTATTGCTTTTAGTAAGTCGTCTCTTGTTGCTGATGAATCGTTTACTTGGTATAATTCAGTTCCTTCTCCACTCTCGTAAGAAGGCGTTGCAGGAGTCTCTGAAGCGTCTGTAGAAACCTCTGCTTGAGGTTGAGTTTCTCGAAAAAAAAAATTATCAAATTCTTCTTGATTCTGCGGGAAGTTCTTTACGTTTCTTTCGGATAAATACTTATATACATTACCTCTTAGTTTTTCATCTGACTGCATCCTTGATGAAAAATCTTCTTGTGTCGCTGGTAAATTTTTTACGTTTTGCGACTTTAAGTATTCGTATATTTTTGTAGCCTTATCTTCCATGCTTAAAATCCTAAATCAATTTCTTCTTCCTGTGGGCTTGTTCTTTCCTGCTCTGCTGCATTTAAATCTTCTCTTGTAGTTGTTTCTTTTTTATAACCTCTTTTTTCTAAATACTCAAAAGCTTCTTTTGCGGTTTCATTGTCTGTAATATCAAAGACTTTCCCATCTACCCTTAAAATATCTGGAGATGTTGGATTCCTTTCAACCTCCACGCCCTCAAACTTACTAAGAACATCATCATTACCTTCTACCAGTAAAGTTATGTCATTTTTTAATTCCTTTGGAGTCTCTTCTTCTTTAGGAGTAGGGTCTTCAAATTCTACTTGATTAACAGCATCTAATTTTACTTCTGGGGCGTTTTTGGATATAAATTTATATATAGCATCAGCATCATTAAGCTTTATTAAACCAGACTTAAAGTTGCCCTTCATGTCTGTAAATATAATATCACTATCTTCTGCTTCGTTTGCTTTCTTTTCGTCTTTTGGTAGGTCTTTACCAGTAACAACCTCTAAGCCGTAAGGAGCTAAAAACTTATTTATTCTCTCTTTAGACTCTGGTGATGATGGGTTGTCTTGTAGTATGTTTGTAGCTACTTTTACTTCTTTAGCTACAGATAAATCCTCTTCTGTTATATTACCTTTACCATTTCTGTCAGTAGAGTTTTTTGTAAAATAACCTACGGTTGTTTCTTCTGGCAGCTTATAGTTGTCTATAAAATTTTTATAGTCTTCCATTATTTCTCCCTGCTTACCTTCAGCTCTATAAGCATCTGTTCTCGCTCGCTTAAAAAGCTCAAACATCTCTTGGTTATTCTTTAATTCTTCTTTTATTTGTTTAGGGCTTTTAAATTTCCTTTCTTTTTGTACCCCAGTTTTACCTCCAACTAAATTAATAGCTGATGCGGTTTCTGTTGCATCAGTACCGAACTTAGTAACCACATAATCATTGATAGCCTCGGTAAAGCTATGCTTGCTCGGCTCGTAAAAGTCTTCAGACATAAGGCTGCTGTTACTCATTACACTTCCGCCTAAAGCCTCAATTCCACCTTGACTATATATTTCTCGTTCTTTATCGTTAAATCCTTTCTCCATAAGGTTAGCAAATCCAGCCCTGCCATCTACTACCGTGCCATCTTCGTATCTAAAGTTACCTTTTAATATTTGAGGCTTTTCTTTTACAAGATTATTACTTAAATTTTTTAAGTAGCTCAAGTTACCTGTTAAACCTCTATATGCATCGTCAAACGACTCTCCTTCGTTTACGTTTTTCCAAAAGTCTTTTACGACTTGTTCTCCAGCGTATTGAAGTTTAGGTATCTGTATGGATGTTATACTCTCGTCTAAAGCGTCTATCTTAGCGTTTCTTTCCTTTTGTTTTAACGCCTCTATTTCTCTTTTGTACGCTTTCTCTTCCTTTAATGCTGTTTCTACCTTGCCTATCCCTTCTACAACACCAGAAGCATCTACTCTCGGATGTGTAGCTGAAAAGGTTTGGGCTAATCCTTGACCCTCCCTTGAAGATTGTGGTACATAATTAGTTGCCATTGTTAAAATGTTGGGCGTTACCAGTTGTAGCCATTCTACCATTTTTATTTAGCTGAGGAGTTTGACCTCCCCCTGCTGCTCCAGCTAAAGCACCTACATTACCAGAGGCAAGACCTATTCCTGCTCCCCATAAGTCCATTCCCATCTGAAGGTTTTGTGCGCCTCTCTGTGTCACTAATTGGCTTTGTAGCATTTCGTTTTGCATAGAAGCACCTAATGTGTTTTGGTACTCTGCTAACATTTGCTCGTAAGGGAGTAGCTTGTTATATTGTTCAGCCTCTGATTCTGCTTGAGCTAACATTTGCCCTATAGACATTCTTTGTTGCTGCTCCATCTGAGCATCTGTAGCTGCCATTTTTTGTGAGGCATCTGCTGATTGAGATTGGATTTGACCTACATTTCTTAAACCTCCTCCAAGTGAAGACACATCTCTTAATGCTGATGCCTCTCCTCTTGCTATATTTTCTTGTGCTAATTGCTTTTGCTCAGAAGTCATTCCTAAGTCTCCAGAATACATTTCAAGTAATCTGTCAACCATAGCGGTTTTCTGAGGTCTTTCGGTTGCGTCTAACTGCCCCTTTAATTCACCTGCCCTCTGCCTTTGTTTAACAGCGAACTCTTTTATTTTCTTTTCTTGCTCGGTCTCTCCGAATATCTTGCTACCTATGTTGTATGCGCCATAAATAGGGATGGCGGCTGTAAGTAAGTCTTTAGCTTTTAAGTCTTTTGTGTTCAGTGCGCCTATTTGCATGAGTGTAGTTTGCTACAAAGATAATAAATATCTACTATTCGTCATTAGATAGGTTACTAACTATATAGTTTACACCTATCATAAATATTCTTTCCTCTGATGTACTATCGTTTTGCATCTCTATCTCCATTGCCACATCCCTTAAAGGGTCTCCATTAAGTAATGGGTCTACTACATTTGGAGTGTTTGAATCAAAAAGAAAAGCAGCGTACCATTGGTTTTGGATATTCTCAAAATCATCATCTATCAGATTACTTGCTTGACCGTTTTCTGTTGTTATATTGGGACATTCCCATTGAGTGGTGCTTTCTTGCTGTATAGTCTTATACATTTTTGGGTATGACGGATTTTCGTTTGCTACCACTTTTACTTTTGCGGGGTAGTTAGTTCCGTAGAATTGACCTCTCGTAGTGTTGCTATCATGTAGATAAATCTTACCATACTTAAAAGATACCATTCCTATTCCAGCTTCCTCCATCCATTCTGGCTTATAATCCCACCTACTTATCCAAGCCTTTGCTTCTTCATTAAATGTAAGCACACTGTAATTACATTTCTCAAGTAATGCTATAGTATATGTGTTTGTTGATACAGCGTCAAAGGTAAGGTTTAGGCTAAAGTTATCTCCGCTATCTGTTACGCTTTGTACCGATGCTGAACGAACAACATATTCAGTGGATGACTCCCCAGAAACATTCATATATATACAGAATGTAGAAAGTAGTTCGCTATCTAAATCTGGGAACTTTGACTTAGGAACTAAAACAGTACAAGATGTAGTTGTCTTATTTGTTGGTGTAATATCCTCTACCCAATTTTCATTTGTAGAAGATAATGTCAACTCATCATAGTTTTTGTTGTAAACAAGCCTTACCCTCTTGTTATCTTTCACGCCAAATAAACTATTAAAGAATCCCCTCATGCCAGAATCACTGATAGGAGTTAATCCATCTTGGGATAACCTTATAACAGAACTGCGTAAAGTATCAACAAAATACTTACGATAACCAAAAACAGCGAAAGACTCTGGGCTTGTGCCAATACCATATTCCGCAGGGTAATACTGAATCGGATTAAGGACTGTATTTGTTTGGTAAGTTTGTTGGCTACCATTAAGAAAGAATTGCTCGTTTATACCTATTTGTCCTACTTTGTTTTCTTGAAAGATAAACAACCTACGCCCCTCATTATATATATGCTGTATGCTCCCGTATTGAGTGTCGTATTGCTCTAATGATGTTCCGTAGAATGTACTAATACCGTTTACGTTTGTCTCTGGTATGTATGGCTGAGAATAAACAATAACCGTATCTCTTTCTTTTTCTGTAAAATTATCATCCTTTACACTCGCTCTACCTATGCTTGTTGCAGCACTGTCGTAATAATCAGATAAGTTATAATCCTCTACAAGCTCTGTAGTTGCCGTTACTGGCGTTGGTGCTTTATCGTAAGCTACGAATGACCTTCTTTTATAGTAAGCGTCTCCAACATCATCTAAGGATATTATTGCGGGTAAGCTACTTGTTTGGTCTTGTGTGTTGCCATTATGCAACCCATTACTAATACTGTAAGTATGCCCTATTTCGTAATAGAACTTTTCGGTTGATGGTGTCTTTGGTCTTCTTATTTCAAAAAGATATTTTGCGCCATCTGTTAAATGACCTGCTCCATTATCGTAGTTGAAATATATTTTCCTTGTTGTTGTTGCTCCTTCCTCACTCAATATATTCATAGATGGAACGTCTGACTTAACATAAGTACCTCCCACGCTCTCTATAAACTGTATTATATCTCCATCTTGAAATGTATACTCCAACGGTGTGCCTTGATTCCTAAACCTAAACCTGTACAAATCCTCTAAACTAACAGACCATAGGTTAGTTTCAGTTTCGTCTGTAATCTCCCCTATAAAGTAAAGGAAATCATCAAACGATTGATTCTTTGTATAAAGAATAGAATAGCTTTCTGCCCAGCTTGGAGCATCGTTATATATCTCTATTTGAGCTGTTACCCTGCCTCTCGTACCTGTAGATGTTAGTCCGTCTATAGAAGGAGATAACCCTTTTAATTGTGGCGTTGTTAGTGCCGTTGTGCTTCTCCCTTTTCCATCGCTATACTTTATAGCAAACTCATGAAGCCCATCTCTTTTAAATGTTGGTAAGGACTGAACTTCCGCTAAATTTGTTGTGGTTACAGAGCCGTTAATAGCGCATGAAGTAACCGCTGTTTGGTTGCCATTTATACCAATTACATTCTGCCCTTGATATATTCTTACTTTTGTGCCTACAGAAGTTGCTGCAATACCGCCTAAGCCATCAACCTTCGTGTCTATTGCATTTATAGCATCTGCAATACCTTTAGCTACATTGGTGTTTGTGTTGCTGCCTATATCTGATTCTTTTACAATATACCCTATGTCAAAGTCTTTCGTAGAGCTTGACAATACAACTCCATTAGAAAATACAATATAACTAAGTCTTATTGTAAACTGAAAGTAATCAAATGCTACAGGTGTTGTAGTTATCTGCATACTATCAAATGTAGGGTCTACAGAAAGCGGAGTGGCTACATCTGGTGATGAGTTGTTTATTTGAATACCATTGTTTGTTAATACATCTGCTGAAGCATCAACTGTATTTGTACCACTTGGAGCTGAGTCATATACTAAAACTCCTACTGGAGAAGATGCTACAGGGATTTCATTCTCTGTAAAAGAAACATTACTTTCTAAGTTTATACCAGAAACATCAAATCCATCTATGATATTCGCCATAGCAAGCCTATTTCCATTAATAATATCTAAGGCTTTTGCTTTTTTAGGAACAAACGTCTCTAATTGAGTAACCTCTATTGGGTCTGCAAGGGTATATATCTCGTCATTCGCAAAGTTAAAGTCTCCGTAAGTGTTATTACCTCTAGTAGTAGGAGCGTCTATTATCTCTTGCCTTGTTACTGTTTGTGCTAAATACCAATTAGATGTTTTTACCTCATCACTCTCTACTCCTTGAGCGTATATCTCTACCTCTTTTACATCTTGCGGGGGCGTAGGGATTGATAGTATTATTTCGTTATCTATAGACACATCTTGGTTTTCAGTAAATGCTGACTGACTATCTATTGTAGGTATTGGCGATTTACTTATAGTGCTAAAAACACTTCTCGTATCATCATTATACACATAAACAGTTCTAAACTGCCAAAGCTTACCTACAAGGTTATTATACTTCTTTTCTGAGTTAGTAGAGTAAGAGCATAAAACAGGAACATCTTGAGGTGCTTTTGCTATATCTAAAAGAGTCCCACTCGAAAGAGGGTCGCTATACTTAGACAGGTTATCCAAGTCAATCCATCGAGGCTCACTGTTATCGTCTGTGTATATTAAAAATCTGTTATCTAATAAGGCTACTGAAGTAATGTAATAATCTACACTAAATGCTAATTCATCCCTGCCTGCTGTATCTCTTAGCACAAGAGAGATGTCGTTTGCTTGATAATCGTATTTTAGTATGATGTGATTCTTCTCACTATTATATACAAAGTAATAAACATTCTTATTTACTTTATCATCATAGCTGCCAATAGCAATATTATGTCCGTCTGGTAAGCTATAGTCTATCTCTGTGTTTCCTTTTACATTTGACAGTGTTAGCTTATTGCCGCTTTGATAGTCTGTTATACGCACATTATACGCATCTCTATACGCATTTTGTAAGTACCTAATATCAGAGTCCTTGTCAAGACCCTTTAAAAAACTAATCTTTTGTGTTGGCATTTACAGTCCTTTTGGTGCTAACGTAAAATTCTTTTTTGAAACTTCTCTAACTTGTGCTTTTGTTGATGACCCTATTCTTATTGCAGCCCATATCTTGCTGTCTACATACTTTCTCTGTAGGTCATTTATCATTCCAGCACCGTATTGCTTATGCTTTCTTCTCTTACTTACCCAATCTATGTAATTTAATATAGGCTCTTCTAAGAATGGATGCACCCTAAAGTCTCCATTTACAGTGGACAAATCAGATACATACTCCAATACTACATTAGATTGGTTTGTGATGGTTGAAAATTCTATTCTTCCAGCGTCATAGTTGATATAAAACTGCCCAACTCCTTGATGTCCACCTATACCATAATAAGCCCCTATAACCTCTCCATTTCTGTAGTGTTGATGCCAAGTATTAGCAACTGAAAAACCTTGCGCTGTTGTCGCTGTATTTAAGTTTGTTGAGTTGTTTTGGTTAGTTGCTACATTACCGCAGTCATCAAGTTTCTTTATTATGTCGCTATTTTGCCCTAAAGAAACAAATACTCCATCTATAATAACACCTACTCTTATTTCCTTTATGAAGTCTGGCGGAAGTGCTACAACATTAGTAGACTCATCCACTTCTAATTGTACTTTTTTTGGTGCGCCAGAAATATCAAAGGTCAAATCTCTAAGACCGCTAATAGCATACTTCAAGTAGAATGGGTACTTATGAAGAGAATCCCTTTCTTCTTCAAGCATATAATCCCTTACTATTTCGTCTAAACTTCTACCTACTTGTGTTGCCATAATTATTGCGATACATTATCAGATACTACGTCCTCGTTTATTTGTTTTTGTGTTGAATAAAGATTAACAGCTAATTGCAGCATCTCCGACTCAATACTACCATCTACAGGAAAGTAATCATCAAGAGGAATATCTTCTCCCATTGCCAGCATCCTTATTGTAATTGGTTGGTCTTTTGACAACTCATTTAAGAAAACTATCTTATTCCCGTCAAGGTAGTAAGCCATATTGCCTCCCAACATACTTGATAAGCTCTTTAAGTGCATTGCCGAGAAGCCGCTTGTAACTGGTACAAACATATTTTCTTCAGAGCCTTTTGGGAATACATGATAAACTCCCATATCCCCTATCAAAGAAATCGGTCTTGCTGGTAGCTTTATAACATACTTGTTTAAATTCTTGTCAAAATACGCTTTGTTGTCATAAAAAGTAGAAAGCCAGTTTCCGTATATAGAATTTGTTTCTACCTTATTCTGAAGTATCTCCCTTTTAATTAAAATGTCTCTTGCTTGAGATATAGCTAAAGCAGCCTCCTGTTCCCTTAACTTTCTGTCATCAGTAGTTGTTGGGTATAGAATGCTTATTAGCTGTTGTGCGTATCCTAACTTCGTTATCATTAGCTTATTTCTTGTTCTTTAGCAATGCCGTACTGCACTAAATCTTGTCTTTTTACTCTTATTCCTAAAATCTGACATATCCTGTAGATGATGTCTGTTGTTAGTTCTTTTGGTAATTCAAAGTTAACTGAAGTTGCAGAATCGTAAACAGGTCTACCAGATACTGTTGTGTACTTCCACTCTGGGGTTGTAGGGGTTTTTATATATGTTAAAACCAGATTATTTACATCTGAAGGAAAAACTTGAAAAGAATCATTTCTTATAGCCATAATAGGGAATCTTTTACTTACAGGATTCACCTGACTGCTTAACCTAAATCCTACCTCATTCTCTTTTACAACATCAATATCTCTTTCTTTTGATTCGTTATCTACAAAATACTTCACTCTTGCTGTTGAGTAATAAAGATAATCAGAAGGCTGAACAACTACACCAGAAGAAGAAACCTGTAAACTAACTACTTTCTTTAATGATGACAGATTATCAGAAGAGATAAGACCAGATTCAAAAATCTTTCTTTGAGCTTTTATTTCGTCTAATTGAGCTACCTCGCAAGCATTATTGAAATCATTAACAGTAAAAGCTCCAGTTGACTGAACCTTATTGCTTATTAACTCTACAGATGTCTTTACAAAATTTATGTCTATTGCCATTATTCAAATACTTGCTCTAATTCGTCATTATAATCTATAGCCCTTGTCAGCGTCATTGATGCATCCTTATGCCTTATGTAGTCTGCAACACCCCCATAAGTAGCTGATATTGTTACCGCTATAAACTTGCCAGCGGTGAGCCTTATTTTTGTTGGAGTTGTATTTAGTGTCATTAACACCTCATCTTCTACAGCAGCTCCTTCAAATGTAAAACAAGGGAATGACCCTACAACCTTGCCAGTCTTTATTTGCTTGCTAATGTCAGAAACTGTTCTTCCTAGCGTTTGGGCTGTTTCTACAACATAAACTTTTACTTTGTACTTCTGGACTCCAGATGCTCCAGATAAATCAACAACATTGGCTAATGTATCATCATTTGTGGCTTTTACCACGATTCTTGCGTTTAAAGTATAATATCCAGCGGTAAAAACAGAACTATCTATAGTTTGTCCTAAAGTAAATAATACAACTCTTTCGCTTGTTCCTATAGCCATGCCGCTATCTATTTTACTTTCTTCAAATAATCTTGCTGTATCTAAAAAATACCCATACTCGTTGTTTTCAAATTCTGAAAAATTTACATCATGCGTATGACTTGTAGATGTTACACTATTTGATGAAGTTCCTGTTATTGTACTTGGAGTCCCCATTGTTATATTGCCTGTTCCTGTTATTGTTGTGAAATCCATCCCGTTCCCTGCTCCAACTTGAGTTACAGTGCCGCTTCCTGTTGCGCTTATTGTAGTGCCAGACATCGTTAGTCCAGACCCTAAAGATATTGCATTTATATTGCCAGATGAACCTCTTCCTAACAATTGACTTGCTGATAAAGCCACCTCAGACAAATTTCCACTTCCTACTGCTGTTCTTGCAATCACACTATTACCCCCAACATTCTGTATCTTTGAATAAGTTATAGCATCATCTTGAACCATTGCTGTTCTAACACTATCATCTCCTATTGCAAATGTGTTTGCTGAAAGTGTAAGCCCTTGTCCTCTGAAGTATGCTGCGCCACCTCCACCAGTGCCAGCAGTATCGTAAAAATGCTTCTTCGTTCCGTTATCCCACTTTAACACAAATCCATCTACTCTCGCTGAAGTGTCTACATCCGCAGCCCAAGAAACCCTTGTGTCATTTTCTATCCTATTAGTCACATGAGATTTTACAGCCTGCTCTGTTACTAAGTCATTCGCATCATTCCCTGCTAAGGCAGCATCATTAGATACACTATCTATTGCGTAGTTGTTTAATGTAATTGCATTTCCTATAACTGTTGATGTTAACGTTAATGCTGATGATGCTCCAGTATTTGTTACAGTTAAGGTTGGGTTTATATTAGTCATTATAGTTCTCCCGTTTACATCAAGTTCAACGGAAGGTGAAACAGTCCCTATCCCAATGCTATCAGTAGCGTTATACACAGAATTGCCACTAACACTCCAGTCACTGTCAGTAACAGCAGAAGCATTGATAGTATCATTTGATATTGTTATGTTTGTTCCTGCTACATAGCTTGGAGGAAAGTCTATAAAAGAAAGAGTACCTGTTCCGTTTGTTGATATTACTTGACCGCTTGTACCATCAGACAATGGGTAAAGTAAGTCAGCCGCCTTCAATTGCCCTGTTCTTACTGTGTCTTCAACTACTATTGTTCCGCTATTTTTTATATCTACCCTTGATACTGCGTTATCAAGAAGCCTCATTGATGTTATATTATTTCCAGACCTCGTGAAATCAATAAAATCACCTCCTCCTGCTCCAGCATCAGTTATAGCTTGTAGTCTTAGCGTCTCTGTCTCTCCTCTAAATTGCCATCTTTTATTATTTAAAGACCCGTCAGATTCCTTTATCTCAAATACAGGAGTATTGTTTTCTAAATATATCTCATCACTTGCCTTTACTATTTCCGCCCAAATAGTATCGTTTAAATCAAGCTTACCAGCAGCAGAAAGCACAAAATTACTATCTACGGTTAGTTGTATCTGTTGAGAGTCTAATGCCTGCCTTAGATTTGTTACCTGCCCAATAGGAATGGTATCTATATTTGTTCCGCTTGCTTTGTATAGATACCCATCCTCGTCTATCCTTACAACAGTACCAGAGCCGAACAAGCCACTCATCTTTATACTATCAGAGAAAGACTGGTTAGCAGTCCAGATATAAGATTGATTCCTTATATTTTGAGATTGTACAACAGCCGCTGCACAAAATAGAATTAAGATTATAAGTATCTTTCTCATGTCTTATTTTAAAATTACTATCTCTATTAGAACGCTTGTTGATGGCGTTGTAGAATATGTTATTGTTCCTGTTGTGGAGTTGAATGTTACGTTATCCTTCACCTTATCTACAAAAACAAGGAAGTCTTGCTGAGTAGAGGTATAAACTTTTCCTTTCAAGTCTATATCTGTGTATGTGGCTGCTGGGGTTGTGGCATCAGTAGTGTACTGGATAACATTTCCAAGAGATACAGAGGCACTTGATAAAGCACTTATTACCGTTGGAGTTCCGCCACCACAACTTGTACAGCTATCGCAGTCAGTCAAGTCTTTTATTTGTGATATGTAATAATTTAAATTATCTGTACTTACTACTCCGCAATTGTAAGCTGTTCTCATTAGGTTTACGTACATAGAGATAAGTCCAGCCTTTTCTTTCATTTGCTGGTATCCTATTACGTTCCCCGCTATTTTAGCCGCATACATCCTATCTTCAAACTCTTCTATGCAGCAGTGTATAGTGCAAAGCCCTGTTGGGTCTTGAACTGTAGTTCTTTCTGTATCCTCTATTAAATCTATAAGATTTACAGTTAGGTTGCCTGTTCCAAAGTTATTTGTTGCTGACGCTAAAATATCACTTGAGTAGTCGTATGTCACCTTAGCCTCTAACTTTGTTACTTGCTCTCCTGTGTAAAACTGATTTGCACCAAGCGTTAAACTCGTTGCGGTTGTTTCACTTGCAGCTTTCCCTGCATCTGAAGGCGCATTGATTTTTAACCTAAAAGAATTAGGAAAAGAAGTAGCTGTTGGTGTCTTACTATTCTGGATGTAATTAGTGCTGTCTACAGCCTCAAAAGATGGTGCATTAGGGTTTAGGTCTACTGTAACGCT
>Ga0098051_1000649_pt1 | contig 13491 bp, 26 predicted proteins | sample 14BtaG_FD_77069 | JGI IMG/M metagenome (GOLD analysis project Ga0098051, IMG submission 77069) | Marine viral communities from the Subarctic Pacific Ocean - 14B_ETSP_OMZ_AT15311_CsCl metaG | ecosystem: Environmental > Aquatic > Marine > Oceanic | place: Pacific Ocean | collected 2015-01-18 | reverse complement strand
GACCAGTTCTTACCAGAGCGGTTATCTGGCTTAAAAGATGTTCCTGGCATACAATATACCTCTCTGAGTTCTTCGTTCGTGTCAAGCACGTCTAGGACTGCGCTAAGGGCATTCTTAGCTATATCTTCGTTCCCACCTACCCACATGATACGTGTGTTTGGATTCTTGCATATCTGATATACAGCAAAGTGTATTAACAGTTCGGTCTTTCCATGTCTAGGGGGGCTTAAGATAAGTAACTCTTTACCGTTTTCTATACTATCTATAATGTTATTTATCCAGTTACTATGAAAAGGCGCAGTGTCATACTGTTTACCTAGTTCGGTTCGGAAGTATTTTTGTCGGAAGGTAGCAAAATTTTCTAATGCTTCTTTAGCGTCAGCTGATAACTCCCAGTCTTCGGCAGCTACAGAGTTTTTAGTATCAATCTTGTAGGCAGCGAGCATGCGACTGACAGTAGCAGAGGTGCAGCCAAGGAGGGAAGCAGCGTGTGCTACCGTCATATCGCCTGTTGCAACTTGGTCAGCTATTCCTTCGCTTACAAAAGCTCGATAATACTGACCTCGCCTAACGCTGGCATAATCGCCCTCATCAGACTTACGTTCTATATTAATCGGTTTTGCTTCAACTTTCTTATTATGTCGTTTATCTTTAGCAAACTGTCTCTTTTGGCAGGTAGGGGAGTGAAATTTACGCTGTTTACCTGTTAATTTCTTCCTACAACCCTCTGCTATACAGATTACATTGTGTGATGTTTCGACCATAAAAAACTATCTTCCTGTAGATGTTTGCGTAGTGCTAATTATATGGTAACATACTCTCAAATACAAACACTAAACACAAGTAATTTGTTACAGGTGAAGGTGCAATCGGGATGCAGAAAGCTGCTCACTGAGTAATCAGTACACTAGAAAGACAAAGGCAGTACCCAAGGACTTACAAAAAGGTTTAGTTAGCTTCAATAAGACTAATGCCCGCTAACGCCCATACAGACAGGGTTTCTTAAAGAATTACCAGCATATATTTCTAGACATACGTACTATATGTAGAACATCCAGATTGACATCTGGTAGTCATAGCTTATATATAGTAATAGATTTATAGACAGTACATAAATATTCTACATAGGTAACAGACTGTCCTTCCGACTTTCGGAAGTCAGACAGTCTGACACCATATGTATTTATTTTGTAGAGATATGTAGTACTTTACTGTACCTATGTATCTTTATGAATAGAAAGGATTAACTATGAATGAATGTTTAATGTGTACATCTACTGACACTGGATACTATGACGGAGACATTGATGACTATCTATGTAATCCGTGTTCTAAACTATTCTAACGTCTTACTCTCCGACTCTCGCGGAGTTCGTAAGACTTCGTTAACTATTATCTATTTAATAAGAAAGGAATAACAATGGATAAATTTACTAATAAAAAACTATGTCGTGTATGTCTATACCCTATCGTATTCAAGAAGGATGCGTATTGGAAACCTGCCAGCAATGGCAAGACATATCCGCTTAATATACACTATAGAGATTGTGCGCCAAAAGTATATCTTAATGGCGAAAATGCTTGGGATGTATCAGCACGTGAACTCACACGTATTGATAAGATTAAGCAACTATCACTCTTTAGATAACACTTAAATTACAGCCCCTTCCGAACTTTCGGAATACGGGGCTGTATTTAATTTTTAATATGAAAGGATATTATGAATGATAGCGATTATATAGATAACTATATAGATGACTATATGATAGAGGAAATGTACAACTAACTTGAAAGGAAGTTATGGATACTCAAACTATAAACTATTGTCACGAATGTGACACCACACACAATGTGGATTATATATTCTTGCAGTACCACTGCTAGTATATATCACTTGTCTGTCCTTCCGACTAACGCGAAGTCGGACAGACAACTGATGTATATAGATAATATATGTCAAGCATAAGCCAATAATAGAAAGGATATACTTATGTCAAAACCAATTGCGTACCCTATGGTATGCGGAATAACAGGTGAGCCAATCACCGAGTGGAAAGATGTTACGTTCATCACCACTTATATCAAGGGAAAGAAAGAGACTTTCCCAATCCATATCAACAAATGGGCGTTGATGGATTTACATAACGCCAGCCCAACATCTAAGAAGTCACGAGAGGCTTCTGCATCTGAGGTACCTGCCTCGGAGGATGTAGTAGTGGAGGCTGTCGCTGAAAGCGATGAGCTAGAAACTGCTCCCTATTAAAACCAAGTAGGTTTTATACTACCTATGTACGTAATGTATGTAGGTAGAATAAAGTTTATGATAGCAAGAAAGGATGCATGTAAATGGATTAGCTATGTAATAAAGACCCATTAGATAGTAGTGAAAAAGCCCACGTGGTAACGTGGAAGTAGCTACTATCTAGTTTATGAATAAGAAAGGAATAAACATATGAGACCAATGACATTTTGGTTTATAATATTAATGATAGCTATGAATATAGCATTCAACTACTAACAAATAAACAAATAGAAAGGAACTATAATGGATATAGTACAAGTAAAAAATGCAATGGATATTTTGAAAGAATTACTTTCAGAATATCAATACGAAAAACTAGAAGATATGATTAACATAGCAGTTGGTACATATCACGATACCCAAGCCATTGAGATACAAACAAAGGACTTGGAGTTTCTAAACATCAAACCAAAAGCATGGGCAGTCGAAGATGTCTTTGAACCAGACATGGATGACAGTCCATTCGATAACTAATATACTACTGTCTTGTCTGTCGTATGACTACTGCTCTACGACAGACAACACACACAGAAAGGAACAATATGTTAGAAAGACTAACTAATGAACAGCTAATTCGTATCATACAATGGACACTGAATGACCTTAATAATTGGAACAATAATAAAAATGGTGTACTACCAGAGGTTAAAAGGTTCACTGGTATGTTCGAAGAAGCTATCAAATATCAAGTAACAAAAGCAATTAACACTATGGAGGAAGAATAATATGGACGATACAACTAAGGACGCACTCATCGAACTCACTGAAAGAGTAGAAGATTTAGTAACTAAGGTAGGTATGATAGGTAGAATACAGCTAGCTATTGTAGATAAAATTGGTGAAGATGATTCTAAATTTCAAGCTAAATTCATGGCTATTGTATTAGCTGATGACGAATTTAGAGCTGACTTTACACAACATGTCTTTGACGGTGGAGACGATGATTCTAAAACATTAATGATGGAGTTAAATCAAGTAGCTCACGACTTAGCAGAGGAGATAGACAATGAGTAACAATCAAATAGACGCACTAGAAAATACAGTAAAAGAATTAGTAGAATTAATAGTTCTTTTACAGAATCAATTATCAGGACACACACAAATTCTTAAAATATTAACTGATTATCCAGAGGGTGAAGAAGAATAATGTCACAAGTATACGCATACATAGATGAGAATATGAAGTATGATATTAATGTACTTACAGTTTCGTTTACGTACAGTAGCGATACAAGTGCTGACGATGCTATTGCGCAGATAGACCATATGGTATCACTAGCTGATAGTGATTCATCAATAACATTCGAGGCACATGAGTATGATTTATATACTATGTCACCTTATAATAATTCTCTCGTCAACACAGACGAGTGAAACGCAGTAGAACCCGACAGCTGAGAGCTTATGCCCTTGCTTTCTCTGTCGGTTCTACTTTCGATTAACCGACAAAGAAAGGAATAACTAATGCATATTCATGCAGACAAAAGAGATACTAAAGACTATACAGTTACTATTGCATATGTCCTAGACGATGGACATAAAGATAAAAGACATATGGCAACTATGGAATCAGATGAACCTGTTGTGTACAATCTAATTGTACCAGCAGAATCTAACATGCAAGCAATACAACGTGCTATGGAGATAACAACCATGTGTAAAGCAGAAGACATGACAGACTTTATAACAGGTCATCCATTAGCAGAAAGTAAAGATAGTCTAACTCACGAAGAGATACAACAAATACGTGATGAGACAGTAGATAAACTAATATTTAGAAATTGGTTATCGTTAGAACCAACGTCTATACAGTGTCATCTATCAGAGGACGAAGAAAAACTCTTCGACTTAACACAAGTAAACATAGCTAAACTACAGGAATCTATTGGCTCAAGCGCAGAAGATTTCTTAAAGGAGTTATCAGATGATGCCTAAAGATATGAGACCAGCTACCCCACCTGAAAGGTATGTCAATAGAAAAGGTAAACAACCTAGTCTATTAACAGATGACAAAGTAAAAATACTTTTGTCAACACCAGATATGTGGTACATAATAGGTACTGCAAACAGTTGGATAAGCGGTGTCAAAGCAAATATAGAGTCAATGACTCAACGTAATATATCTCACCTTGCTACACGTGGTAAGTTTGAGATAGAACAAAGGAAAAATAATACAGGTACCATAGACATTTATTGTAAATGGTTACCTAATGAAGAAGAAATAATATAGAAAGGATAAACAATGGAAAGTGATTGTTGGAAGATGGTAAGTTCAGTACTAGGTAAGTCAAGGCGTGTGTTATTACACGGTCCCCCAGGTACTGGTAAGACATACAGTGCAGTAAAAGTAAGCACACCTATGGACATGGATGGTAACCCTAACGTGTACCAAATAACTATGACAGAGGACACAGCCTCTGCAAACTTGGAAGGTTTTTACAAGCCAAGTGCAGACGGTGGTTTCGAATGGCATGATGGTATTGCTATACAAGCATGGCGTAATGGTGGTAGGTTGGTTATCAACGAGATAGACCACGCTTCACCAGATGCTATGACATTCTTGCATGCAATATTAGATGACCAAGACATAGCAATGTTAACACTTAACAATGATAGTAAGGAGACAGTACGTCCAGCTGAAGGCTTTCAAGTCGTAGCTACTACGAACAGTCCACCTGAATCATTACCTCTTGCACTTAAGGATAGGTTTCCTGTCAAGATACATGTAGATAGTGTACACCCTAAAGCTATGGCACAATTCCCAGACGAATGGCAAGATGTTATTCGTGATACTACCTTGATAGACGACCCAGAAGAACGCATCTCAGTACGTGCATGGACAGAGTTCTTTGCATTACAAGAGAAAGGTTTTACTGTACAGACTGCAGGTAAGCTAGTCTTCGGTGACAAAGCAGAAGAATTAGTAGACGCTATAACACTAAGTGCATCTAATGTCTAAGGCATATCCATATCCTCAGATAGTAACAAATGAGGAGTGGCATGTACTAGAGACAACAGATATACAACCTGAACCAAGGACAGATAATCTAAACAGACAGATGTATGTACCTATGGATAGGGCATGCAATGTATGTGGTGTCAACCATAGTAGGATGATACGTAGACACGAGCTAGGTCACACAAAATGGTCACCTAAAACAATGGGTAAACTATTGCGAGGTACTAGAAGTGACGCACTAAAAGTATTAGAAAGTGTACGTATTAATTACTTACTAGGCAGAGCATCATTGCATGTTGATGAGTGGTTAGAATGTGAGATGATAGTAACTGTAGATGTACAGAAACTTATATACGAATCATCTATAGCAGACATAATACTGTATGGTATACAATCATACAGTACCCAAGTATCAGATAATACTTATGAAAGATATACAAGTAGTGAACAATACAAGTTTGTCTATCAAACTTTAGTGCAAGCTACACAAGATGACAGTCTTACTGAACTTAGAAAAACAGAAATAAGATTTGCATTAGATGTTATCACTAATTTTATAGGTAAGATTACTAATCATAATCATGGTCAAACAATTACATATCGTAAAGTACAAAAAACAGCAGAGATGTTATCAAAAGTACTTGAAACTTTTATGGATAAACCAGAACGTGATGATGTTGTAACACAACCAGAGTCTGGTGAAGGTGAAAGTGATAAGTCATCTAAAAAATCAGAGACAGAAAATGAATCTAACTCTGGTGAATTAGATACTACTGCGTTAGAAAATCGTATGAAACGTAGTCTTATTGATGAGATGAGATACAGTAATACAACTCAGATAGGACATTGGGGTACTATGAAGATACATGAACCACCATTAACAGTCAACTTACAAGGTAGACTTAAAGGTTCTAGAGCATATAGACCAGCTGACTTTGGTTACAATCCTAAGTACATTAATAGATACTGTATAGATAAAAAGATATTCAAACAGAAACAACGTACTCTTGGTGGCACAATACTTATTGATGCATCAGGTTCTATGTCGTTTAGTGGACAAGATATCTTAGATATCATGGAGATATTACCTGCAGTAACTATTGCTATGTACAATGGTTGGTCTGATAAAGGTCACCTACGTATCATTGCTAAGAATGGTAGGCGTGTAACAGAAGATTATCTAAATATACATAGTGGTATGGGTAACGTAGTAGACGGACCAGCATTAGATTGGTTAGCTACTATGCCCTCACGTAGAATATGGGTATCAGATATGCATGTCTTTGGTGCTGGCGTTAATGCTAGTGGTTTTAATTTACTTAAATACTGTTATGATGTATGCATTAAATCAAGGATTATAAATCTTAAAGACATAGAAGAAGTTAAAGAACATGCATTAAAACTGAGTGTAGTATAGTGGTATGGAATGTAGTAACACGCAAGTGTGCTTAGGTTCCTTTCCCTTAGTCAAGCTACACTCATGTAGAGGAATAGAGTGCAGAGAGAATCTGCAACAGGTTTTACTTCAATAATGACAACAATCAACCCATAGTGAACACCTCTACGCATACCTAAGTCATGTATGCCCGCCCTACACACGTTCGTTACTTCGTGACCATCGGTTGGTCACTCGTAACTCGCGCGTGAGAGCTACGCATACATTTTATATAAAAGCTAACTACTAAAAACTTAATACCCTATGGGTGAATAAGTACAGATAGTAGGTAGCTTGTAGCACATAGTAGTAATAGTAGGTAGTAGCTTAGGCGAAGAAACTATGAAGGTGTGTTACAAGCTATCTATAAATTAGTTCGCACCACAATAGCGAGTTTGAACTATAAGTAGGGCGTGGGAAACGCTTATAGGTAGGTAGCTTGTAGCACATTTACATACTGTGAGAAACTGGAAGTGTATGTATGAGATATGTAAAATAATGCATTGTTTTATATATCAGAAGTGTGTTACAAGCTATCTATATGAAAGGAAATACTATGTGATATTAATTAAACACTCTATGGCTGCAACGTAAGCATGAGTAGATGGCTATACGCACATCAGAACCGCTGTACTCTAAGACGATGAGTATTAGATAGACCATACTAGGTAATCAATACTATAAGCTAGATGTTACAAACCTGGGAGCATAGGTTAGTAGAATTATGCCCTTGCGTTGCACGATTAGGTGCTTGACTATGAGTTATAAATTAATATAATGAATAGTATGGATATAAATGAAATGCTAGCCGAGGCAGAATCAGGCAAACGTAGTGCGATACTAAGTAGAATCACGAAAGAAGCTATACCATTTTGGGAAGGCTGTGAAGATTTAGTAAAAGCAGGACGACCTATAAAACCATATGTTGTTTCAAGATTATTGAAAGAAAACTTTGGTATAAAAATAAGTGAGAGTGCAGTTCGAAATCACTTTCAGAATATGGCTGACGATGCCAAAGAATAATAACATAGAAGAGTTATTAGCTGAGGCTGAATCAACCAAGATACAACAGCTCAAAGCTGACAACCTACGTCTATTAAAACAATTAGACAAAGCTAAAAATAAAAAAGCTGATTTGATTGAGGCTTTATTAGAGGCAGTCAATACTAACTTAAGGACGTGGGATAAACCTAAGATACCTAAGCCTAAAATTTCTAAGAAAAATAAAACAGAAGAGATAGCAGTAGCTATATTATCTGATGTACAATTAGCTAAGGTAACCCCAGATTATAGCACCGAAGTAGCTGAGGCACGTGTCATTGAGTACGCTAATAAGATTGTAACCTTGACAAATCTTCAACGACATGCACATACAGTAAAGAAATGTGCAGTGTTAGTAGCTGGTGATATAGTTGAGGGTGAGCTTATCTTCCCTGGACAATCACACTTGATAGATGCAAGTCTATATAACCAAGTAACAGTAGACGGTCCTAGAATATTGACAAAGTTCTTTGACATATTACTTGCTAACTTTGAAGAGGTAGATGTCACATGGGTAATAGGAAACCATGGAAGCTTAGGTGGTAGAGCTAGGAAAGATTATCATCCAGACAGCAACAGCGATAGAATGCTAGGTAAAATTATGTCTATGATATATGACAAGGAGAAACGTATATCATTTGGAATACCAACAGGAGACGAACACTGGTTTGGTATAGCTGACTTAGGCGACAAATGTAGATTCTTTGTATGGCATGGAGATAATGTAAGAGGTCATGGTGGCTTCCCTTGGTATGGTTTTGGTAAGAAACTACTAGGTTGGAAAGCCTTAGCATCAGCTAAGTTAATGCCTGACTTTGATTACGCAATAGCTGGACACTTCCATACACCTACAACTATGTACGTAAATGACATACGCTTGTGGGTTAATGGCAGTACTGAAAGCTATAATACTTATGCACAAGAACAGCTTGCTAGCATGGGTAGACCATGTCAGTACCTACTCTTTGCTAAGCCAGGTCAAGGAGTAACTGCTGAATACCTTGTAAATTTAGAAGATGCATGAGTATAATAAGTATATGGCTAACTTAATTGTAGAGTCTAAATGGAAGTTAACGAGTATAGAATACTCTGGACTAGGTGATAGACCCCAGATAATACTTGCTAATGATAAAGGCGATGTAAAGTTAATACCTTTAGAAAGAGGTATAACTAATATTGCTGACCTATTAGACTTGAATACAGAAGAAGAATAGAAACTTCCTTCTGCCTCTGCACTCTTGCAATTCGGCAGAAGAAAGTAAGAAAGGAATGTTATGACAAATAACGTTGACCTGTTGTCCCCATTTCCACAGGAGCTAGTTAAAAAAGCACCTGCTGGTAAGTTCGGAGACTACGTACCACACGCTAACTATGTAGAAAGACTACGTGATAGTGGTGTGACATACTCCTGGAAGTGTAAACCTGTATACGGTTATCACGATGGAGAGAAAAGAATAGTCGGTGCCAAAGGTACTATCATCATAGAAGGTATGGGTAGTTACGATGGTTTCGGTGACGTTGATACCTTTAAGCTTGGCAATGCTAAGTTCAATGACGGTAACAACCTTAAAGACGCAGAGTCTGATGCATTCAAACGTGCATGTATGCGCTTCGGTCTAGGTGTAGAGCTATGGTCTGGTAGTAAACAGACAGAAGAAGAGGCTACGTCTATAGCACCTGATGGTTACACTCAGGAACAAGCAGACAAAGACGCTATGGTAGAAACTACTGTCAAGCTAGACATGCGTAAGAAAGAAAACAAGTTATCACCTGAAGACAAGGCTGCACATGCAGCTATCATGGACAGTATCTTAGGTACTGAGGCATGAGTCAGGATGTAACCTTTATATCAGAAACTGTTAGTGCAATGACTGCTAACATAGACTCAAAAGAAACTCTAGTCAAGGTACTAGGTTCAGCAAATCAATATGCAGAACTTAAAAAGTATCCTAAAGACAAGACAACATGGACAGATGAACAGTTAGAGACTTGGTTTAATTACATTGAGAAACTAACTGATATGCCTACTGTTGTATCAGATGAGTCTTTTGAACAGATGTCAATAGAACAGAAGTTAGAGTCTGTTGGCATAGAAATAGAAAGCACAGAGCCAGGTGTACAACCAGCTGGTGACATGCTAGGAGGAGTTGTTAACAAAATGGAACAACAAAACAAATACAGAGATGACCTTACGTGTCCTTTCTGTAAACAAATGGTGTACGATAACCGTAACAGTAAACGGTCAGAGAAAAGTCCAGACTTTACTTGTAGTACTAATGACCCTGTAATATGCGGAGGACATAGTGGCAAGTGGCGTAAGTCTTGGTGGCTTGATAACTCAGACCTACCAAAAGAGTGGAACTTAGATGGGGAAGTCAAGACAGCACCCAACAATGCTGGCGAAGACTTACCACCAGCGTTCTAAGGAAAGGATAATTATGATACCTAGTGCATTTAGAGGTACGCTTGTACCTGCATATGTAAAGAGTAAGACACAATTAGTTGCTTGGGCATTAGAAGAGTTCATGGACTCTGACCCTATAACTAATTGGGAGTTTGTAAGAGAGTTATACTGTCATAGATTTGGCGGAATACTCTTTAACTTAAGAGCAGAAGGTTATGAAATAACTACACTGCAAACAAAAACAAAGGGCTTAGTCAGTTACTACTGCACTAAAGTACCTACAAGAACTACCATTAGCTAATGATAGAATTGATAGTCGGGTGTTTGTTTCCCATAATGCTAACACCTGATGTCTTAACTGAGTATCGTGAGTGCCAAGAAACAAAGTATATGGTGTACAATGTAGAAGAATGGTTACCCACGATACAAAGTTATTTTAAAGAGGAAGACATCCTGCGTGCTTTAGGGATTATACATTGCGAAAGCAGTGGTAGACCTACAGTGATAGGAAATAACTCTAACGGAACAAAGGATGTTGGACTCTGGCAATTTAATGACCAGACTTGGACTTGGTTAAAATCAAAGCTTGGTATAATAGGAGAACGAACAAACCCAGAAGTTGCTACAAGATACGCAGCTTGGCTAGTCTACAATGACGGCTGGCATCACTGGAATAGTAGTAAACATTGTTGGAAAGGAACTGATAATGAAATGTTGTGGAGCAATACTAACAGTATGCAAAGTTAATTACGTTGCTTACTGCGATTACTGCCAAAAAAATTATGGTAACGTAGATGACTTGGCATAATACACATAAAGAATTTCGTAAACAAATAAATAATATATTGAATCTTACTTGTGACTTGTGTGGCATAAGTTATACAACCACATTTGATTTAGTATCTTATTGTAATAATTGTATTGAAAGATTGGAAATAGAAATGAATGATATAGATGAGTGACAAACAGAAAATAGATATAGAAAAAATAAATATCTTTAATCACCCACGTTACATGAAAGTGTGGGCGCAGAGATTTAGCAAGGCATGTGGTAGTGATACGTTTAATGTAGCACCAGACACTATAGCCTTAAGATACTTGATGGAAAAATTTGTAATAGATTACAATCATCACTTAACACAACTAGAGGAAGAATAATGTTTGGATTAACAACAGAAGTTATCTTAATAGGATTACTTTCACCAGTATTTTGTGTATCAATAGCTATGTATATAGCAAGTAGATAGGAGAACTAATGAATAAATTTAAGAAGTTTGCATCTAAAGAAGCTAGACAAGATGTAACAGACATGACAGCTAAAGAAAAGTTTAGAGCTTGGACAAAGCTTAAAGAAAGTTTAGCAGCACAAGCAACAGAGTTCGGTGGCAGAAGGTTGCTAGGTGTAACAGATAAAGGTAATGCCATATGGGCGCAGTACCACATAGATAGAGAAACACTTGACATGAAAGTATCTTTAACGCACGACATAGAGACTATACGTAAGTCTAAGCTATGCCCTAGGAGAGTAACCCTAGCAAGAGGTGAGAACCTTGCAGACTTAGACCATGCTATGAGACCTAAAACAGCTAAAGATTTGGGAGAAGTTACATTAAATACACTACGTTATATAGATAAACTATTCGGTATGGCTGATGCAAACATAGGAAAAGTAAAAGGTAAGTGTAGTACACAACTCTTTATGATGATAAGTAATACAATATACGAGGGTTCATCAGAGGTAGACAAGTTTAGATGGCAAGATGTAATGAGGACATGGGACTTACCTTCAGGTAAGTACTTCACTGTATATGGATAACGCACCTACTTACAGACCGTTACCTAAATATCTTACAATACAACCAAGTAAGATAGAGGGATTAGGTCTGTTTACTATCAGGGCTATACGTGATTTAGAAACAAGTATAGGTGTAACGCATGTCTTTATGGATGACAAAGGACAGGTAATACGGACACCATTGGGCGGGTTTATTAACCATAGTGACAACCCTAACTGTGAAGTTAGACGTTTACACGGGACATATGTCAATCATTTATTTCCTTTACGTTCTATTAAAGCTAATGAAGAAATCACACTTAAATATAGTATGTATAGTATTGATGGATAACTTATCAGATATGAGGGAAGCTGCTCTAGAAAGGGCAGGAGGACGCTGTGAGTGGGCTAATTGTAACGATAACAAATGGTTAGAGCTAGCTCATATACATGGTATAGGAATGGGCGGTAACAAGAAACGTAAATTCAGTATGGATAATGTAGCTATGTTATGTAAATGGCATCACGATGTATATGATGGACGACAACAGAAGGGTTCCTCAGTTGCTTATAGAGATTTATTACAGGGTTTTTTAAAAAGAAAGTATGTGGATTAAACTACGGACGTTACTTGTCGAAGTAAAGTTTTTTTAATCCAGTGTTATATTTCTTAGCTAATTTATATTGAGCGTTACTTGTTTTAGTTTTACGTTGTTGATATTGTTTAGCATCCTTAGTAGGAAAGCCTGCTTCACTACCAAATGAACCTATAAGTTTACCCATTTGTTTAGCATCATCATATGCATTACTGCTTTTACTAATAGCTTTATCTCTAAGAGCAGTATGTTGTTTCATACGTTTGTTTAGTTCATTACGTCCAAGACCTTTGTGTCCTGCACCAACACCATAACGTTTATCCATTTAACTTGCTTCCTATGTTATCAGTGTTTCTATCTTCCCAAATAGGAACACCTGTACCAGTATGAAATTGTGTACCACCAGGACCTAATGCACGTTTAGTACCTTTATATACCCCTTCAGCAAGAGTTAATGCAACTGTACCAGGAGTAATTCCACCTAATAATTTACTTCCTTTAGCTACTGCAGGAGCAGCTCTACCAAATTTAGCAAGACCAGCACCAACCATTTTTTCTTCAGGCATATACATTGAACCTGTTCGGTCAATTATTTTAGCTGCTATTGAATATTGTTTATTAAAAGCAGCAACGTTCTTTGAAACATTTTTAGACATAGTGCTATAACCTGAGTTATATGCTCGTGCTATTTCACGGATATTACTAGGGTTAACAGCTGAAGTTTTACCTCCTACAGTAGTTGTACCCATAGGTCCTGTTTTAATCCAGTTTGGTTTTTTTAACATTACTTACTAATTGTTATTTGTTTCTTTGCATATGTTTTGATTACTGCAAGTGCAGCACCACCACCAGCTAATGCAGCTAACTGAAGTACTTCAGCATCTACACCAACTAGAGGAGCAACTGTTAACGCACCTATGAACGCCTCGACAAATGTCCAGGAAGTTCTTTCTAACATATCTTTTAATTCATTACTCATT
>Ga0098051_1000648_pt1 | contig 13493 bp, 23 predicted proteins | sample 14BtaG_FD_77069 | JGI IMG/M metagenome (GOLD analysis project Ga0098051, IMG submission 77069) | Marine viral communities from the Subarctic Pacific Ocean - 14B_ETSP_OMZ_AT15311_CsCl metaG | ecosystem: Environmental > Aquatic > Marine > Oceanic | place: Pacific Ocean | collected 2015-01-18 | reverse complement strand
GTCGTTCTATTAGTGAATGAATTACCAGGAATAAACTTCATCGTCGCAACCTCTAAGAGCTTTACTAATATTATATTTCATATCCTTGTGTCTCTCTTCTACATACTTCTGAAAAAAGATAGGCTTAATCCACTCACTGCTACGTGTAGTATCTATTCCCATCTTCTCCGCTGCATCAGCTGCAACATTTACCCCGTATATAAGGCAAGTAAGCCTGGAGAGAAAATCTAGATTCTCCTGCTCTAATTCATCGATAGACATTAATGATAAGTCTTTTTCTTTTGTCATATTATAATTATATATATGTTCCTATTTTTGATATAGAGCCTTTACGAGTATGCCTAGCATATAATATCTATTGTCCGCAGTCTTGTTGGTTGACATTTCGAGAATACTTATAATATTATCAACTTGATGCATTAAAGTTTTTCTCGTCATGCTGTTAATCGCTCTTTCGGTATTTTCTGTACCTCGTGTTAGATGTAAATCTTCTATTTCTTTATACAGTAAATCCTTCAATATGGTGGTAGAAGTAGATGCCCGCTGACCTTGCCTTGCCTGGCCAGCTTTAAAATTATCAGCATTCTCATGTGAAAATGTCTTTAAAAGTATACCGTTAATAGACTGCAAAGTAATTTCTTCAGCAGTGACCTTAGGTTGCAGGGATGTACTAGGCACCTCAGTTGTCATATCTTCAATGTTCTTCATTATCTTTTCCAAAATATATCGGTGATGTTACTAGGAATGTCTTTACTGATGGTTGACAGCTCACCTGGTTATTGCATTTATCACAAACATATACCGTCTTAATGTCAAACCGTATATCAACAGACTGTATATGACCGCAAGGACACTCGACGCTTGTGTAATTTCGATTCTGCTCCCTTACCTGATCAGCTCTTACTGCTTCAAGTGACTGCATCAATCGATTACTGTAAATCTGGTTTAGTATTGAAAACCCTGTAACCTGCAAAATAGTAGTTAAAGAGAATGCGTACCAAAAATTACTCTTAAATATCAGCCCTACTAATGTACTTATACTAGCAGTCAATATTATTGAATATAAAATCTTTACAAAACTACTTCTCATCACCCTTTATTATAGACAATGTTTCATCAAAGTCAACTAATAAATGAGCTACCTGCTTAAGATTATTCTCCAATTTTACAATCAATTTTTTACTAGGTTTTAGCGTCGGGTTTTGATTAGCTATATCAAGAAGTCTTTGAGCATTTGAGATATTTATAAATGCATCTGAAATAGCTTCATCTATATTGTTTATAGGGTATAATTTATTACCAGCTTGAGGTTTCATATCTTCATTCTTATGCTGCAATAAGCTATCTAATCTCATACCTCCTGCGTCGACAGCTGATGTACCTATACCAGCGACTTGTCTTTGAACGTCTGGAATTTCACTATCCTCAAAAATTGATCGTCTCATGTATATATTTATACTATTTTACATAAATATAAATATGAGTACATATTTAAAGAGATTTAATAAAATTTTAGAACAAGATGAAGAGCTTTCAGATGCTCAAGCTCTTGATGCTGAACTACAAGATGTAACTGCTGATGAGCTCGGAGCTGATGCACCTGCTGATGTTACATCGTCAATTAACGATCAACAAAGAAAAATGTATGATGAATTAAATAGTTGGATTCAGAAGATGGACGAGTTCTCTAACTACCTTAACGGTACATCTGACAGTATCCAAACATCTCTTAACTCTGCAGAGCCAGATACAATTTTCGATAGTATCTCAAATGCTGAAACTAAAAAAATTGCTAGAGTAGCAATGGAAGTCTCATCACTCAGTGAAATTCTTAAAGGTTATTTAGCAGGTGCTAACGATCCAAAGTATAAATTTAATTAAATCATAATATGAAAACAGACCAAGATTTAATTTTCGAAGCTTATCTCAAAGATGAATTCATTGAAGATAACGAGTCTAATGAAGATTTAGGTAATACTGATTACGATATTGGGGCATCTAACTTTATTGGTAAAACAGTAGTATATGCAACTAGAGATACTTCTGGTGGTGGTGAAACAAGCTTTAAAGGAAAGAGTAAAGTTGTTAAACACGATAAGCAATTCGATGTCCTTACACTTGCCGATGGTACAAGACTTAATATTAATTTACATCATAAAAAGGATGAAAAGCTTTACCATAAGAAGGACTTTTACATCGAGACCGGTGAAGAAGATGAATTAGACCCAGAAAGTGGTAGATTAGATGACGATTTAGTACCTGCTAAAACAGAAACAATCGGCGAATTTGATAATTTTATTGACGCTGCTACTAATTTTGCCGAAGCAATTGGCGATAAAGAGCTCGAGTTTCTCGTAAAAGGCTTAACGAAGGATAATTTTGGTTCGTTTTTAGGTGTTATACGTGATGAGTACGGGTTTCGAGATAAAACAGATTACTATAACTAATTATTTTTAATCTCAGTTAATAATAATTTAGCTTTAAGACCCGAATATGTATTTTTTAATATAAATTCGGGTCTTATTTTGTCTTTATTCCCGATTACACATATATCATTAAAGTCTTTAAACTGCTTTAATTCTTTAGGCCATATAAAAACTTTTTCATTATTATCAGCCAATATAATACTTTTACTTAAAGCTGCTTTATCGCAGTATTGATTATCTAATACATAAATTTTTTCATATAAATTCAATCTACTCATCTGCTCTTTTTGTAGTGCTGTAAACATCTTATCACTTCTTTCAGTAATACCGCAAGTAGCTAATCCATTTTCAACAAAGTAGCTATCGATCGGTCCTTCGAAAATAAAAACATGATCAAGCTCAGTGTTAATGTTCTGCATACCATACAAACTTCTCTCAGCATTAACCTTGCTGAGATATTTCGGGCGATCATATAAATCTTTTTTCATTAACCCTCGTGATTGATAGAAAATAATATCTCCATTTTCATCATAGAAGGGTAAGATTAGTCTATTTTTATGTACTTTATCTTTTAATGAAATGTAAAACGTTTTCGGTCTATTAATACCTTTATTGAGTTTTCTTTTTTTAATTAAATCGAGTGCTGCTATTACAGGTGCAGAACTTTTAAAAAATTCAACCTGGCTTGGATCGGAAAGATTGATGCAGTCTTCTGGTAAGCTCTTATCTACTTGCCTTCTCTCTTCTTTAACTTCCTTTACCGGTATTTGTTCTTCTATATCAAATTCCTTTATCTCATTAATAATAAAATGTAAAGGCTTGTGAGTAACATCCAAAAGAAAGCTTAAAGTCTTCTTACTGTATCCGCAATTATGACAATACGCTAGATCCTTTTTAGGTATATAGTAGAATCGCTTCTTCTTACCCCAAGAATCGCCTTCTTTGCATATAGGACAGCAACCATTATATGTATGATTGTATTTATTATACGATATCTTATATATATTTTCGTATAATGCCTGTATTGTGTATTGCTCTGGTACTACTATCACATACTTATTATAGTTTATGCAATAGTATTAATCAATAGTTAGCTCCTACTTTGTGTAGTAACACTCTTACCCGTCACACTATTATAATCAGCAATAACCTCACCTGTTTGTGTGTCCTTAATTGATACGAGGCCTTTTTTAATAACATGACCGGTTACAGGATCTGAGAATACAGCTTGCTCATATGTCTTACCTCCTTTATCGTAAGAATTGTAAGTAGGTCGAGATGTTTCGCCAGTATATGGCGATCTAATTTGCGTCGGGTTAATAAAGTCGTTCGGATTCATATAATTATTTAAGATAGTAATTCTAATAATCTATTAGTCTGGAAAAAAGTCGTATACCAGGGCATTTCTTTCTTTAGTATATTAGTAAACTTTAATTCCTTAATTTGCGACTTAAAGCCTTCCCAATCTGTATCGAATGAGCAGGTATCGATCTGTTCATAAACATAATCACCTTCCGATCCGTCATCAACTAAGGTCATTAATTCAATATTTTTCTCAAATTGCTGTTTTTCATCATCAGTAAATTTAACTTCGCCTCTAAAAAACTTTTCAATCTTCTTTTGACCGAAACCTTTAATACCGGGTATATTGTCACTCTTATCGCCAGCTATAGCTTTAGCTCTAAGAAACTGTTCTTTCGGAAATTTTAACTTTTCTTCGAAGTTATTAAGATTTATTTCTATTTTACGGATGGGATCATATACTACAGTTCGTTCGCTGACTAACTGACACAAATCTCTATCTACAGTAACTATAATATGCTTATGCGGGTGGAACAAATAATCGATAACAGCAATAGCATCATCTGCTTCATATTCGCGAGGATATATCGAAGGAATACCCATTTTTTGCAATATATCTTTTATAAGTTCATTTTTTTGATGAACTTCTCTGCCCTGCTCGCTAGTATCTCTTGTACCCTTATATTCTGCTAAGAGTTCTTTACGCTTATTAGGCTTATAATCAGGCTTCTCATCCCAAACACAGTATACTCTCTCAGCATTATACATTTCCGCGTAACTTCTAACACTATTTAAAAACATATACACATGAAAGTTCTCGTCTTTCTTGAGCATATTATTAGCTACCCAGTAAACTCTATGTACAAGGTTATTACCGTCAATTGTTAGTATGTTCATTTTTCTTATATTGAGCTAATATGACTTTTATAACATGTTTAGGTACTTTCTCGACAAACTTTACAAGATTTGTCTTAATACCAGCATCAAAATCTCTCTGTTTAATTTTTAATGTCTTCATGTCTGGCAGTGCAAGAAAATTATATCGTTGTTCCATTCTATCTTGCATAATATACACAATCATCTGCCCGGCGTAATCACCATGATGAATAGCATATACATCCCCTTGTTTAAGCTTCTTATCCATATTCTTTGACTAGTTGCTCTAATTGATTATCGAAATCTTTGTATAGGGGCTCAAAAAACAGCTCATCTTGAATTTTAGTACTATCTATACTATATCTAAAATCATGACCGAGTCTATCTTCAACAAATATTGCATTTTTATCTAAATCCTTACCCATAATAGTACATATTCTATCAACTAATTCGATATTTGTAAGCTCTATCCCGGATCCGATGTTATATACTTCATTTTTACCTTTAGTAGCTACGGCCCATACAGCTAAATTATGATCATATACATGAATCCATTCACGTACATTTAAACCTTCTCCGTAAATAGGAACTTTCTTACCCGTGCTAAGTGATTTTATAATAGTCGGTATGAATTTCTCGCTATGTTGATTAGGGCCGTAATTGTTACAGCATCGAGTAATACTAATATTACAATCGAAGGTATTAATATAAGCCATACACAGGAGATCACTTGATGCTTTACTAGCTGCGTATGGTGAACGGGGGTCAATCGGAGTCGACTCAGTAAATGAGGTGTCATTAAACCCTAAATGTCCGTAAACCTCATCAGTTGAAATATGTACCATCTTACCGTATTTTGCTGCGCGAAAACACTCAAGTAAATTCTGCGTACCTACTACATTCGATTGCACAAATATGGATGGAGCTTTAATACTATTATCTACATGAGATTCAGCTGCAAAGTGGAATATAAAATCAAATTTATCTTCCGTGTCAAAAAGTATATCAAGTTCATCCTTGTCTACTAAATCAAATTCATATTCTTTATCACATAAACCAGCTACATATTCTTTATTAGAAGCATATCCATTTTTATCTAGACAAACAATACGATGCTGCGGGAAATTATCTCTAATAAATCGGATAAAATTACCTCCTATAAACCCGTAACCACCGGTAACTAATATATTCTTACTCATCTTTTAAAATATCTGGGTTTTGTTTAATTGTCTGTTTTGTAATCAAATCTTTAATTTTTGTAGTTGACCATTCATGCGACCTCGTTGTATATATAACTTTTGGAGGAAGATCATCCCCTGTAAACGGTTTACCAATGTAATCTTCACCTAATATTCTAATATCTGGTTTAAAAAATTTAATTAATTCTATTAATTCTTCTTCAGTTTGATACATATATACCTCATCAATATACTGTATAGCCATTAACGTCTTATATCTTTCATAATAAGGTATAACAGGTTTATATTTTGTATACCTCGTCGCTGAAGGATCTTTTTGAAGGAAGACAAGAAATCTATCGCAATGTCTTTTAGCTTCTTCGAAAGTGTAAATATACCCTGGGTGAAGTAAATCAAAATTACCAGCTGTGAAACCTACTATTTCCCCTCCCATTTTAATGACCTTCCTAAAATTGATGCGTTTAATCTTACGAAATATTCTTCATCACCGAAATCAAAATTAAAATCTCTCTTAGCTTTACTATTATCTAAAACACAGTTACTTCTATTAGCTTTAATAGGTAAATCTTCATAAGGTACAAATTTCCAATTATCATTTTTAACTCCATACTCAGTCATAATATCTGTAACTTCCTTCGTTGTTAGAGTATTACTATGCACTGCATTGTATATACCGGGTTTGAAATTCTCTGCAACCACCTCAACAAACTGACATAATTTTGTTACGTCGGTTTTACTATTTTTAAAGTCGATAATATTATCATATTTTGCTAGTTTTGAAAGAAGGTTTTTATGGTCCATCCTACTTGTAACCGGCATTCTAATACGAATAATATTAGTAAAGTCTTTATCTAAAAACATCTCGCTTAGATGCTTTGTCTTACTATAAAAACTAGAATCGGGATTGCTTATACCAAAATTAGGTTCATCTTCTTCCGTATAATCTTTATCGTAACCGGTATAGATGCAACCAGAACTTACGTTAATAAATTTAGCATTTGCAGCTTTACATTCTTCTTCAATTATTAGCGGTACAGTAATATTATAATAAGTACAAGAAGCTTTACTATCTTCACATGCATCGACGTTAGGGTAACCAGTATAACCGCAGGTATTAACTACAGCATCAATTTTATGAGCTTTAATAAATTTTCTAAGACGACCCGATACGTGGTACTGATCATCTGTCTGATTCAAAAGATATGTAAAGTGTTTATCTGCTAAAAAACTTTGAAGATATTTACCGATAAATCCGGTCCCGAGTATAGCTATATTCATATATATATTATACAGTATATATATAAATAATCAACCACCGCCTTTCATTGATGCAACAAAATATTGCTGCATATAATGAGATAGAGCATCTGCTTCCAGATCTGTCTTTGCATAAAATATCGGCGCAATAGCATTATCATTAAGATCATATCCCATTATGATAAAGCTTTTCATAAACTCAGCGCATGTAGCTATCATTGCATCAATATCCGTATTTGTATTCTCTTTGATAAGTTGCTCTTTTATTATTAAGCGCATCGCATCTTGGATTACTTTATCTATCTTTACATCCGCTAGCGCAGAAAGAGGTGGAACGGTACTTGATTTTTCATCGTTACACTCGTCTGATTCTGAGGATTTATCATCCATATGATTATTTAAGCTTACTAAATGGATTTTTCGACGGGTCGTTATTAACTCCTTTTGATATAAGCTCATTAACAATAACCTCAATACTATCTGTCTTAACAAAGAAACCGCGGTTAAAGTTGTTACCACCGTCATCCAACTCAAATAATACCTCATTTAGATTATCTTTATTATGATGACATGTCATATAAACAGATGCATCGCCGGGGTTGATCATGATCGTCCATCGACGTGGATCAATAGTACTATAAGCGTTGAACATCTTAAATACTACAAAGCCATTATCCTTTAACCTCTTAATAGTATAACCAGCTGTTTTAAGCTTATTACTAATTTTCTTTTCTTTAAGTCTACCGTCTTTGTTTAGCATATTAATTAATTAATGCAGATACAACGTAAATCAATGATGTGCTGCCTTTTTTCAGTGCACAAGTAATGATTCCCATATCTTGGTTAACTCTAAAATTAACTTCACGACTTCCTCCAAAACTTAATAATCTAAATGATTCAAAGTTAACTGCGAGAGGTTTTGATAAGGCATTACCCTCATATGTTTCGCTTAACACGCATACGAAGTTATCTGTATTATGACGATTCTTATCGCCCAACTCACCAGAGATGCCTTCATCTTCCTGAAAGATGTAAAGCTTAGATGTTTCAGTAGTAAATGAACTACCCTTATATAGCATTCCTAGATCTTTTTCGGTAACTTTAAAGTTAGTATCAAACTCCAGGTTATTAATCTTATTAACATTAATATTAGGTAGTTTAATAATACCATCGTCAAGGACATGATATCTAAACTTATACCCGTTCTTACTATAGGAAATATTATTATCGTTTATTTTTATTGTTATAGATATTTCATTTTCCGGTACGATATCTAATACTCTGATTAGCTTTTTAATATCGGGTATATTTAGAGTAACGGATTCTACCGATCCTATATCAACTTCACATTCTAAATCAGCTCTACATACAACAGTCGAATCGGCTGCTGCAATTGTACATGAGACGCTATTGCTAGTAACTTTAAGAACGCACATATCATTTAGATTTGATATAGGTCCGAGAAAGTTAGTAATGAAGTCTTTCTTATTTTTTAGTTTTAAATATGCCATATATTACCTCAATTATACTAGGTTTCCTCTTTTGGTTCAACTGATTTTTTTTTTGTTTGCTTCTTGATCGGTAAAGAAGTGACTTTGCTATTTTTACCACTTTCTACTAGATCATCCACTTTACGGTGCAATTTATCTAACCTTGTTAATATTTTTTCGATCAATGTAAATAATTCTTCTTTCTCGTTTACATCGAAACTGAAGGTTAGTTGATTATTGTCTTGCTGGGAATGTACTTCATTTACCGTCGATGGACCGGGCTGCACCAGTGGAGGAGGTACAACCGGTACAGCTTCGACTGGCTGCTGTACCGGTTGAGCTTGAACAGGTGATGTATTTACCGGTGTATTAGCTGCATTAGACTTTACAACATGTTCTAGATGCTGTTTGATACCGTCGCTGCGATTACCGAGCGACGGTGAATTACCGACGACGTTACTATCTAACTTCTTAACTTCACCGTAGGTATTACCCATGAAGTTAATAAGCACCGCTTTTTCTTCTTCTGGAGTAAGCTGTCTCTCGAAGCTACTTGGCGGGACCTGTTCTTGATCTTCCATATATATATTAGATATCTAGACCGTCAAGCAAATCTTGAATGTCACTATCATCGGTTGAAGCTGTGGTTGTTGCAGCAGCTACTGGAACTGGCGCGGCAGTAGCTGGTGCAGATGTAGGTACTGCAACAGGAGCAGGAGCTGCCTCGCTACGTTGCGAGTCAGCATCTTCGCAGAGAATATGCTCATTAACCATCTCTTTAAGTTCATCATAACTCTTAATAGGGAAGATTGAGTTGAGCTCCACACCGCTTTTATAGATTTTTTCGTGATCACTTTCTGTAAGACCTTTAATCTCAGTAGGAAAGGTAAACTTTGATGAAACATACGTCGGAAAATCACCTTGCTTCTCAACAATAATTTTAAAGTTAACGCCATCAGGTCCGAGATCAAAGATACGAGGACCAAGATCGCCAGCATCCTCGCCGTCGATTGCACTTGCAATAACTTTATGTAATTGTTTACCGTAACGTAGAACCATAGTTTTACCGTTATTATCCGGGTTAACAGGATCATTTACAACATAAACATTAGCAAGCCATTTTTCGGAACGCATAATCTTACTAGCAATCGCCTTTTCTTCATCATTACCTCTATAAAATTTATAACGGGTTTCTGCAATTGGGTCACGGTCACCGAACGTCTGAGGCGAAATCGCTGCTACATATTGACCTGTAGAAAAGCTATTCCAGCCATGTTGAAAATAATGAAAGAACGTCTTCGACGGATCTGCAGCGAACGGTAGAAGTCGTACCGTGTAAGTATTACCCGGTTCAGTACGCAGGATATTGGCATTATTTGATGATTTTCCTTCGTCAGCTGCTAATGCACCGCGAATGGATTCGAACATTGATTTTGTTATATTACTCATGATTTAATTATATTTTATTTTTTTTGTTTTTCAAGATACGTTTTAAACATATCGATATTTTTTTTTGTTTGGTTAGCCGTGTATAGTTTTGTTCTCAAATATTTTATTCGAGCTAATGACGGTGAGAATGTTTGTTTGATATTATAATCTAACAACGTTATTATACTATCAAATTGTGAATAGGCAAATAAAATATACACATTTATTTGCCTGTTTTTTAAATGATTTAAAAATGCATTATATAGTGTACCGGGCTCCTTATGAGCTATATAATGATTAATGTTTATATTTTGCTGTTTGCAGTAATTACTAATAAAAATAATACTATCTTTTATCTTCTGTAAACAAACTCTACTTCCAGGATTATCGACTAAGAAGTTGTCGTTGTATTTTGTATATACACTAATTGCTTTATAAGAGCAGAAAAAACTTAAATCGAAATGATCATCTCCATATACAAAAAAAGGAGCTTCGAAGAAGCTTTTAATATTGACCTGTTTATGCTTTTTAAAAAATTTACCGAGTTTTACTACAGCTGCATATTCGGGCTTCTGCTCAAAATCTTTAAAGTTTTGACGTATACGGAAGGGCTTATTAACAACAGACCTCGATACTGCTAAATATGTATTGTAAATATTTTTCTCAAATTCATCCACATATCTATAATAGAGGCGTTTTTAACTTATTCAAGTACTTTGTTATATATTTACTTTTTGTAATCGATGGCTCCATATCGATAAATTTTCGAATTGCTGCAAATTCACTATCTTCATGTATATGCTCCATATAAAGTTCGCGAATTTTTTTATTTTCCAGTATCTTCAAAAACACTGTTGGGTAATTCATCTTCTTACCGTTTAATAGAGATACAAGAGTACAAAATGAAAGAAAAGCATGAGCAAATTCTGCTTCCTCGATTTGCTGAGTTGGTGTCTCGACTAACATGGCTGTAAAAGTTTAGTTATATTAATAATTGTATCATTTAATATGCATCCCGCTACATCAGACGTGCCACCACCGGAAGAGAGCTGCTTAGCTAGCTTACCTAGATCGATACCGCAGTTCTTATTCTTTCTCATAAGAACTACGTTCTTTTCAATATTAATTAAAAATATAATATCACCTCCATGATCCTCTAATGCTTTATTAGCAATAGAATGGGGGTTTGCTGAAAAAAAGGCTCCTAAAATATTATAACTCGTACTACCAAGTACAACGCTACCTTTATATAAATCTGACTCTTTAAAGTAAGCTAGCGTTGATGTATAATCGGTTATAAACTTCTTAATAATTTGTACTGTGTCGTGCTTGGACATTACAAATTATTTAGTTCCTTTTTTTAATTACTCAACATATCAAGTGCATTAGCTGCTCCTCCTAAATCACCGTCATCATCATTTAACGTTTCATCCTCGCTAATAGTAAGAGTATTAAAATCAATTCGCATTTGATTACTGCCAAAATTCGGACCAAAACGATTTTTCATCATATGTAAATTGATTATACTGAGCTCCTTATCTTCATCACTCTGTGTAATGCCCACGATTACATCAGATGTCGCCGCTAGACCAATACTTTCCCCAATACTATCTAGTTTCGGCGCTTCTACATCATACCCTGTACGGTTAAGCTGGGTAGCACTAATGATAGGGCATTCAAACTTATATGTAAGGGCTCTGATTTCTTCAGCAGCAGTCTTAATACGCTCATAAAGATTTGAATTCATCGAACCTCGAATGAGATTAATATAGTCTAGAACAATAGCGTCGATATGTATACCTTGCATTTGAACTGTCTTGATATAACTCGCAACTTGTTGTGCACTAATAGTATTCGGTGGAAACTCTTTAATTAAGATTTTACCGTTTGATGGCGTTTCACCAATCTCATTAATAGTATGCTTAAGAGTAACAGCTTCGTCTTTTAAGTTCGCTATTGGTATTCTAGTTATATCAGACGCAACGCGGCACCCGTACATTATCTCACTCATTTCTAGAGAGATAATAACCACGTTTTTACCTTGCCGGCACATATTAGCAGCAATATTACCTAGGAAGATACTTTTACCGACGTTTGTCTGACCGGCAAAAACATAAAACGCTCTGCCATTTGCTCGAAATCCGCCGTCAAGCTTTTCATCTAACCAAGTCCATCCGGATGAAATCACTGGCTGATCTGTTGTAATATCATCAACTAAGGTATCGATGTCTTTAAATAGATCTAACCCGATATCATCTTTAAGATTAATACGGCAGCTCTTTTCAAATCTTTCTAGAATATAACTCGTATCAACTTTACCTGATGTAATATCTTCTGCTACATCCATCATAGTATGATAAATTGCACGTTCTTTAAGATATCTCTCGGTATTTTCGAGGAGTTCATCTTTATTAAGTTTTTTGTCAATCTCGTTAAAAGTACCAGCAACAGCTCTAAAAGCATCTTTCACTTCATCGTTGACGAGATATGTTTTAAGTTCAGTTACTGTAGGTGGCGCACCACGCTTACTGTAAAAATCTTTAATGACTGTGAAAATAGTCTTAATGCTTTTATTAGCTATAAGAGCAGGGTCAATATGACCTATAATATCTGCCAGGTATTTTTCATCTGTCAAGCTTTTATATACAATAACTTTCTCGAAATAATCTAAATCTATTTTTTCCATTTATTAATAAAGTAATGCTGGCCATCATAAAACTCTTTATCAGGATTTGTCAATCCAGGGCTAGAATGAATGATAGGTATATCTACAACACCCATTTTAACATTGTTCCTATTACATTCAAGACAGAAGTCTAAATCATAATAGTGCCATTTACAAGGGTACGTCTCATCAAATTTTACTTCTTCGTGTAACTGCTTTATATTAATACCAATGAATACCCCGTCGATTATTAAGCATCTGCTAGGGATAGGCCCGAAAGACGTATACATATACGACTCTTCATTCCCGTGTGCTACACAACCTCTCTGATCCTTTCTTTCCGACATAAGATGCCATAAAGCAGGGTTACCAATTTTACAGGAAGTAGCTCCAGCTAGCCCAAATACTGTATATCGGTTCGCGCTATCCTGTAGACGAGATCGCAAGTCTCTTGCATTAATAAAAACATCATCATGTATAAAGACAGCAATATCAATATCATTCTGCTTAGCATCTTCTAAGAAATTATTATAGCACTTTTGCAAACTCCTAGTATTATTCTCTTCGTAGTGTACATCAAACGGCATTATAGGGCCGTAATCTGCTAAAACACGATTTAAAGATTTATAGAGAGGTGTCGTCTCTTTTTTACTTTTCGTAGCTGTATAAATTTTAATATTATTCATATTCTTTACGATCATCCAATTCCGGTTTATTATCTCTATTCCAGATCATACCCATGATATTCCATAATGCAGCTCCGAGATGATCTTCACTTTCATCCCCGGTGAAATCTTGCATAAGATGCCTCATAGTACTATCATATAAAACAGAATGTTTCATACCCTTT
>Ga0098051_1000636_pt1 | contig 13638 bp, 15 predicted proteins | sample 14BtaG_FD_77069 | JGI IMG/M metagenome (GOLD analysis project Ga0098051, IMG submission 77069) | Marine viral communities from the Subarctic Pacific Ocean - 14B_ETSP_OMZ_AT15311_CsCl metaG | ecosystem: Environmental > Aquatic > Marine > Oceanic | place: Pacific Ocean | collected 2015-01-18 | reverse complement strand
TACATTAACTTGGGCAGGTTTAGCCACATCTGTTATAGCAGGTGGTTTAGCAATGGGTACAGCAAAGGTATTAGGTGTGTTCAAACCACCTAATGTAGCAAGTGCAAAAGACCCAGGCGTTAAAGTACAAGTATCGCCAAGCACAGACAACAAAGTGCCTGTGTTCTATGGCAGTAACTTGACTGGTGGTATTATTGTAGATGCTGGTATTAGCAATCAAAACGATACAATGACTTATGTTATAGTGCTAGGTGAGAAAACAGACACCGGTACATACACAATAGGTAAACAATACAGAGGCGACCAACAACTTAACTTCGGTGTTGGTTCACAAAGTCATGTGGTTACATCAGTAACAGATGCTAACGGTACAGCCGCAAACAAAGTTAATGGTAAAATGCGTTCAAGAATATATGCTGGTGGTACTGCCGCTAGTGATCAAATATTCCCAGCAAGTGGTAACCAAGTTGCCGCAACCACTATGTTAAGTACAATCAATGCAAACACCAGTTACGAAGGTCTAGTGTATGTTGTGTTCCAAATAGACTATGATGCTGAAGAAGGATTAACAGGCTTAGGACAATACACAACAGAAATAACAAACAGTCTAAGCGAGCCTGGTGCAGTACTAGATGATTATCTCACAAATAGCCGTTATGGAGCAGGATTAAGCACTTCAGACATAGACTTAACTTCAATTGCCGCACTTACAAGTTATGCAACTGAGCAAGTAGATTATACTACTAGTGTAGGTGCAACAGCACAACACAATAGATGGGCAATCAATGGTATGATGGGCACATATTCAGATGTGTTTACAAACATTGATTTGATATGTCAAGCATGTAGTACCTTCTTTACTTACAATCCTAAAGTGGGTAAATTCGAAGTAGTTCCTAACAGAGAGGCAACAACCGCAGAAAAGAGTGCGGCTTATGTTTTTGATGATGACAATATTTTAGGTGCTATAGATGTATCAAGTACAGAATTGTATTCACAGTATAATTCATTAGAAGCAGAATTTCCCGATGGTTCAGAACGAGATCAAACAAGTACAGTATTAGTTACTACACCTAGTGGTGAACTTAACCCTAACGAACCTGAAAACAAATTAACAACACGATATCCTATAGTTAATGACGCACCGCGGGCAACTAACCTTGCACAAATAGACTTGCGTCAAAGCAGAAAAGACTTAGTGGTACAATTAAAGGCTGACTATGCCGCAATACAAAGTGATGTAGGAGACATAGTTAAGTTAACAAACGCAACATATGGCTTTACAGAAAAGTTATTCCGTGTTATGCGTGTAACAGAAACGGAAGCCGAAGACGGTATGTTAAGTGTTAGCCTTGTGTTACTAGAATATGATGATAGTGTGTACACTCATGTAGTAGTACAAGATTCAGGTGCATTAGACTTAACTGGTATCCCAGGATGGTGGACAGGCATATGGGGCAATATTGATTATTCAAACATAGCAAACATTATTGGTAATATAACCATTGTGGATGATCCACTAGGTAATGTAGCAAATGTTATAGATCCTCCAACAGGTAATGTCACAGGCAATGTTGACATTGGTAATGTTATATACGGCCCAGGAGCAGGTGGTCCTGATATACCAAGTATCAACTTCCCTATCACAATACCAGACATACCTGACATTGACAAAATTATAGCAAACATCAACATAATGGGTGGTGCAACAAGTATTGAGCCTGAAATGGCTACTATATTCCCAACAGTGGGTGCAACCTTTACACCTGGCGAAACAGTTAATGTGTCATTGCCACAACCTAAACCAGTGCCCAAAGACCCGGCATTCCCAGCAGGTCCATTAACAGATGAACTGTTAGCAGAATTAAGATTAGAGTTCGGTGGCACATTTGACAACAGATCAATAGTGGCAAGTACTGCCAACATAGCATTGAATAACCAAGGTGCTATCAGTAGATCAGACTTAGGTAGTGTACAGGCTGGATTACAGTATGAAGAAGATGTATCAAATAACTCAGTGGCAAATGCCGCGGTAGTAAGTGCTCCTATAGGTTCAAATGCAAGTATTATAGCACCCATCGACATTGTAGACCTAGGTGCTATTGACTATGGAGAATTTAGTGCTGTTAACAGTCTAGTATCATATGGTGCACTCAATGGACTAAACACTAACGAAATAGCATACAAACCAGCAAGAGAAATCTTCTACAAAGAATTTGATGTTGATCCTGTTACAGGCGCATATACACCAAATGCAAATGCAGACATTGGCGAAATAGCACAAGGTAGTGGTATTATATCTGGTAACTTACCTGTAATACCTACACTAAGTGATAACTTTAAATATGAAATATCAGAGTCTAGAGGTTCTACCATTGCAGTTAACGATTTTGGTAGACCACCAGCAAGTGCAACCAAGGCTTATGTACCATCACACATGAATGTGGTTAACTATGCAAACAGTGATTTAAATGTTAATGCTAGTGGTGTGCGAGGATTCGATGTGACTAACCTAGACAAACGAATAAGTAAATCAGATGCTTACTTAGATATCGGAGGATTCTTCTAATGCAAAAATATGTGTTTTACAACAATGTTAGCGGCGATATCTATTATGTAAGAGATATCACTGAAGCAAAAGCAACTAGGTTATGTAATGCAAACACAGGTATGAACATGAGTTACATACTAGAAAGTGAAATAAATGGTACTGTGTACAATGCAAAGCATGTAGAATTAGATTTAACTACTACACCTTTTAGTACTAGATCTGTTCCTGCTGTATATGATGATGATTTAGCAAACAAAATAAAGAGTCAACGAAACAATATGCTAACAACATGTGATTGGACGCAAGGTGCTGACTCACCGCTAAGTGATGCCAAAAAAGCAGAGTGGCAAACATATAGACAAGCATTACGAGATTTCGATTATGCAGGAATAACTGAAGATATAAACATACCGTGGCCTACACGCCCGGAATAAGGAAATATAGATATGATAGAAGTATACGACTCGGTAATATTAAGAATGTATGACGCAGATGGCAACTATATAGGACCATCAGAGCGTTGTATAGTAGTAGATGGTGTAAGAATTGACATAGACGAGTATGCCGCGGCATCAAATGGTCGATTAGTACTACCAGACGCTTAGTAAATGCCAACAAAATTACTATTTAAGGTAAATAGTATTATTAAAATATTCTGTTATACCTCAGTATAACAGTCTGATCCCTCAGGAGTAAACATGTCAGGTAGATTATTAGATTTCAAAAGTTATGTAGGTGGTGCAGACAATGTGGTTGTCGAAGAAGTATTCCCATCAACAGCAAAACAATATCAATACAATTATGGTTCAGATGTAAGCACATTTACATTTGCCGCAACATATCAAACATTAATAGCAGATGTCGTAGCATACGACAGAAACACTGGCTTGCCTAACTTTACAGATACTAAAATAATTGGTTTCTTTGGCTCACCAGGTGCATCAATACCAGGTGCTAACATTGATGATTCGGATGCCCTAAACGGTATAATAAATTTTAACATACCTGCAGACCTATATACAGGTCCTATTACTCCAAGTGCAAGAACAAATGTACCACTAACAATAGTAACATTTACATGGACTAATCCAAATGGAGCAAATCCAGACATAGTAGAATCACACAGATGGTGCTTGATGCAACGCTGGGAAAGTTCAGTATCACCAGCAGATCCTACATTAGATGCAAATTACATTCCATTAGGAACAGGCGGTTTATTAACATTCACTGACAATAGTGCAACTGACGCCGATAGAGCAATTGGTGCATACACAGTAACTGGACTAAGCAACAAAGAAGGTACTGGTGCAACATTTAGCGTACAAGTAACAACAGGTGGTGTAACAAACATAGATATTGTATCTAGAGGTACAGGATACAATGTTGGTGACACTATACAACTACTAGATGTAGACATGGGCGGTGGCGGAGCCGCAGACATAACAGTAACAGTATCTACAGTAGCATAAGGAGACTAACATGGCAAATGTAACAGTTAGCGTCCCAACTAGCAACATAACAGTTGATACTACCAATAGCATAGTAAATGTAGCAAGTACTACTTCTAATGTAACACTAAGTTCTACAGCGGCAGTTAGTAACGCAGATGTTAGACAAGCAATAAGTGTAAGTAATGAAAGTGGCTTTGGTAACTTAGCATACGATACTTCATCAACATCAAATGGTATAATTCAATACACAGGTGTAAGCACCTCAGACATTAGAACTCAAATAACTGGTGCATCACCTATTATATACAGTAGTGCCAGTGGTGAAATCAGTCTATCCAGTGCCGCATCATTCATAGGCAAGACCACAGATGATTTACCTGAAGGTACTACAAACAAATATTTTACAACAGATAATGCAAATGCCGCCATACTAGATTATGAAGGTGCATTGCCAGGTATCACAACATTAGACGCCAGTGGTAATATCAGCCTAGGCGGTAATTTAAATATTACTAGGGCTTCAGCAGAACAGGTCTTTGTTAACGGTAACAGTAACGATTTATTCCAGGTATCAAATTTTGACGAAATTAAATTACGATCCGGTGGTCCTTTTGAAATCTTAGGTAGTAACATCAATTTATGGGCAGATAGTACCAGTAGTGGTGCTAGTACTGTTATATTGGGTAACCCAACTTTCTTAGATCCAAGTAGCGTACTCATTGACCATAATATTAGATCCGGTGGACCATTAGTCTTGCAAGGTGGTTATGCTAAGACCATGAACCAGGACACGCAGTACTTAAGAATAGAAACAGTAGAAGCAGTTGGTATTAACCCAGTTGTTAGAAAATACGCTGATTTTAATCAAAGAGGAAATGCAAACATTTATCTAGACCCTGCAGGCAGAGCTGTTACCAGTGGTGGTTTTAAATTAATGAACAATGCAAATACTTCAGTGTTTAGCGTTAATCATTTAGGTGCAACTACTATAGGTGGTTCACTCACAGTTGACGGTACTGTAGATATCGAAGCAATGGATGTCACTACATTAGGTGGTAATGCTACTACCGGTAATATTAACATTGCGGCCGGTACCAACAACTTAGTTATGCCGAGCGGTTCTAATATTAGATTCTTAGACAACAGCGTTGACAATATAACAGCAAACATATCCCAAAGTACATTTACTGACAGTGGGCTATTTGGTAGTAATTTAAATTCATTCTTACTCAACAAGGATGTAACATTTAACGACATGGAAGTCAATGGTTCTGTTCGATTTGACCTAACAGATTCAGACTCACAAGTAAGATTCCTCTCGCCAATAGAAATTGGCACAGATGCAGTAGTAGGACCTGTGTTCGTAAGCGGAACTAGAGTTAATGATACCATCAATTTTGGTTTAGCAGATTGGGTAGTACTAAAAGACCAAGATGCAACAACAGCTCAAGATTGGTTCTTAAATGTTGATAACAGTTATAGTGGTTCATTAAGTAATGCATACATCAAGTATGATGCTAGTAGCGGTGATTGGTTCGTAGGAAGGAGTAACGGTACTGGTGGTGATATTATCACAGATACCAAATTAGAAAGTTACACTAAGCAGATATCATCAACTGCAAACATATCAACAACATCAAATACAAGTGCCGCACATGGTACATTTACTGGTGCTACTAGTATTACAGCAACAGGTAATGTTAGTATTGGCGGTAATTTAAATGTTACTGGTAATATTAACTCAGAAACAGTAGTTGATCTACTAGTAGAAGATAGAAATGTTACATTACAGTACGGACAAGTAGGTGCTCCAAGTGCCAACTCTCAGATATTCGTCGACAGAGGTTCAAGTTCAAATACATATTTACTATGGGACGAAGGCGCTGACAAATGGAAAGCCAGTAATGACGGTACTACAGAATTTGTCTTACCAGAAACCACAACAGATTTAATAGAAGGTACAAATTTATACTACACAGATGCTAGATTTAACACAGCATTCTCAAGTAAAACAACAAATGACTTAGCAGAAGGCACTAACTTATACTACACAACTGATAGAGCAAATGCCGCTATTGGTGCATATCAAGGTGATATCAATACACCTGGACTTTTAAGTGCAGGAAATATAACTACTTCAGGAACTACTAAAGTTAACAGCGCCGGTAATGGTTATTTTCAGGCTGTAGGCAATGTTTATCTACATAATTCTGATACTTCTGTAGAACCTAGCACAACCCAAGGTGTAAATATTACACAAAATGCAGGCGATAACTTCGGAAACATTGATATCAATAGTGGTTTTAGAATAAATCAAGATGCATTCGCAGTTGTAGGTCACAAAAATATAATTCGAGAAACAGACTTTTTAGGTGACATTGCTATTAAAAGTCTAACCCAGAGTCCTGGTGAAACAGCAACTTTCAGCGGCAATGTTACAATTGACAATTCTGGGAATTTAAACATAACAGGCGGTGACATAACTGTCGCAGATGGTGACATAACTGCCACAACTGGAAAATTGATAGGAAATACACTAAAATCTACAGATAGCAGTAATAATGTTAGTGTAGTAGAAGAATTTTCTAGTAGCAGTACTGAAGTAGATGTATTCAAAGTAGATGGTGATGGTTATGCACTATTTGGTGGTAACAAATTACCAGCAAATTCATCTATAATAACATATTCAGGTACTGCAGACCTCAAGTTCTTCGAATTTGAAGGTTCTGTAACCTCTGGTGATGCAAACATCACAGTAACAGCAATTAGACAAGGCGATGATGATTCAGCCGCAACAGTAAGTGACTTAGCAGTAGGTTATGTATTAACAGGTGGCACAATTATATTTGATGATGATGCTTATGTAACAGCAATTGATGCCGCTACAGGTAATGTCACAATGAGTTCAACCGCTCTAGGTGATGCTACATTAACTTTTAGTTCAGGTAACACATTCTCTCCAGGTTTAGTTGACACAGATACTGGCTTGGTAATGAGTGTACAAAGTACATTACAATCCACAGGTTCAGGCAGTTACACAACTGTTGCTACTCAAAGAAGACGAAACATCAAATATGGTTATCCACAAAGAGGACCGCAAGGCGCAGACTTTGATATTGCGGCAGTAGGCAGTGGTTCAGAATATTCTTTTGCTGATCTCAGTGACTTCACTGTAGCAAGAACTAATTTAACACCGGCAAATACTGTAATTAAAGCAAATCAAGGTATTGTAGTAGGTGAAAACACTGACTTAACCAACAGAGGTGAAAACGACATATTCCCTTCATTTGGTGTAAACATTATGTGGGATGGTTTAACTGACACAGGCACAGAACCTGTACAGCCTGCTATGTTGTTCAAGAGTTACACAGATAACGCCGCACAAAGTAATTCGGGAACTTTAGGTTCTGGTGCACCTAGAATGTTCTTCACAACTGCTAACGGTAAATCCACAGACAATGACTTTGACTCATATCCTAGACTGAACCAAGAATTAGGAAGACTCACATTCTGGGGTACAAATGGTCAATTGGTAAATCCAAGTTCATATAATGTTCCTGCATACATGAGTGTGGCTGCCGCAGATAATTGGGACACATGGGGCGGTGGTGTTGGAGGTAACACAAATGTTTACTTTGCTTCCACAGGAAATGGTGTAACTGCTGATACATATCTTTCTTACAAAGAAGGTGAATTATTCATAGGTAGTAACAGCACTAACAGAAAGCCTATAACATTCTTGCCAGCGGCACAAGTAACAGGTACTAGACCACAAGAAGCATACATTGGTGGTGATACTCGTTGGGCAGAAATAAATTATGCAGATACAAGTGCCCCAAGTGGTGCTAAATTTACTGTAAACAACGGTGGTTCAGTGAATGCAGGCACAGTAGGTGATATGCAAATGTCACTGAAACGAATAGACAACAGTTCTAACTTAGTCACTAACATTGCATCTATACTAGATGGTGTTGTTGTTAATTCAGCATTTTTCAATCAACCATTCGTGATGCTGGATGCATCTTTGTCACCAGGTAACACACTAGATGGTGTTGTAGCAACAATGAGTGCAAGTGGTACATTCACTGACTCTTCAACTGGTAATGAAAGTGCATTAGGCGGTAATCAATACACATTGAACTATATATTCACATCAGGAACAACCGGTAATCATGCTTATAGACTTAGCACAGGCGGTGCCGCACCTATAAGTGGTGGTGGTAGCGGAACAGTTGTTACTTACACATCATTGGGTGGACAATCACCGTTTGTATCTGGATCAGGTGACTTCAATACTATACAAACAGTACCAAGTACTGTAACAACAGTGGTTAGTTCAGGTGTTACTGCTAAAGAATGGAAGTTCAACTTAGCAGAACAGTCAGACAATTTAACATTACAAAGTGAAGCAGTTACCAAAGTTGAATTCAGTGATGATGTATCTATGTTTAGTAATAGAATCAGATTCCTGAACTTAACAACTACAGAAATAAACGCATTGACAGGTATGGGATCAGGTGATACTGTGTACAACACCACAGAAGCAACATTATGTTTCTATAATGGTAGTTCATGGCAAAAAGTTAACCATGCTAACTTGTAAGGAGATATAATGGAACAAATATTACCAGAAGATATAAGAGATTACATAGCAACATTGTCAGGCGATAAAATAACATTCGCAATACAATTTGCTATGGATAACCCAGATTGTGGTTTAGAAACAGTTAAACAAGCAGTAATAGATGGCAACGACTAGTAAAACAGTTGCGCCAGCAATCAAAAGGAGAAAAATGATGGCTAAGAAATGGAAAGGACAAGGCTATAACGACAGAATGGACGAAAGTCTAGGTATGCGTCATAGAGGTGTCAAAATGACTCAAAGTCTTAAGGACAGAAGAGACGAAGCAAAAGGAATGAACAAGTTAGTAGACGGAATGGCATACAGTTCTGTAACTACTATGGATCATTCTTCACATAAAAAGGTATAATCATGGCAAAGTACATGAAAACCAAAAAGAAAAAGAAAAAAGGTAACAAAAGTAAAAGAGGTTAAGTAATGCCAGTAATGAAAGCAAAAAGCGGTGGTTACAAGTGGGGCAAAACAGGTAAAGTGTTTAAGACTCGCAAAGAAGCCGAAGCATATGGCAAAAGAAAGAGCAGATCATCCAAAAGAGGTTGATTGGCTAGCATACTACAAGAGTATACGATCAGTATGCCCTTGGAGTTATAGGAGTTATATTATGGGCGGCATTATAACTATACCTTATAACAGCAGTACCTTTAACACTTTTGCAAGTGCATTTGAATCATGCAAGAGTAGAGATGGAGTTCTCACAGATTGTTTTGTTTATGTATGCAGGGACAAAACACCTAAATGGTTAGAAACAACAGTAGAAGAACTCAACAGAGAAGAAAAATACACAGATTCTGAGTGGTTATACAGTACACCAGATGATGATGAGGGCGATGCAACACCTGTTCCTGTAATAATACAGCAACGCAAAGCACAATTAGAAAAATTAAGGGAACAAGTTGGATACAATGAAACCACAGAGAGCGAAAGTAACTAAAATGCCAAAAACAACAACACTAGAGCTCAGTAACAAGATTGAGCAACTCGAAAAAAGCAACGATCTACAACACGGACATTTGTCAGACAGAGTAGACGACCTTAAAGAAGCAGTTAAGGATAACAGAGCCTTCTTTACTACTGCGATCGAGAGCCTAGACAAAAAAATATGGGCTTTAGTGTTATTAACAATAAGTACATTACTAGCAACAGTAGCCAGTATGTTGGTGTCTTAGACAGCATATAAGCGTGTGTAAGCAAAGGAAATATATAATATGCCAGTAGCACCCAAACCAGTTAGAGAAGCCGCTAAAAAGGCGTTAGAAGCAAGAGAAAATGTTGCTCCTAGCAGGCGTGCTGGCACTAGAGTTGGTTTAGCAAGAGCAAATCAACTAGCAAATGGTGATAACATATCATATGCTACACTAAGGCGTATGCGTAGTTACTTGTTAAGAGCAAAAGAGAACTATGACAACGCAAGAGATCAAGGCTTAGACTTAGAAACATCAAAAGCCATACAAGCATACTACCTATGGGGCGGTCCAAGAGCCTTAAGTTGGGTAGAAAGCGAATTATCAAGTAGATAAATAAAACCAAGGTTACCAAACCAACCAAACACCTTATTTGAACCGTATTTTACCGGTATTTTTACTTAAAGTCATAAATAACTTATGTGCAAAGCAATAAAGCATTGCATTATTTGGAGCATAAAATGGCAAAAGTAAGAAAAAAGGCAACCCATCCGCCTAGAACAAAGGATTGGAAAAACAAACCTCAACAACCTCAACCTAAATCATTAGAAGATATCATAGTAAACAGTGATACTGCTAATTTAATTGCTATGAAAACAGTTATAGACACTGAACTAGCAAGGAGACAAGCAGATGCCAACTAAAGGACACGGAAAGAAAGTAATTGATCCTGTAACAGGTAAAAAGATAACACAATTTGAAGCCAAGTGGGGCATACATGTCAAAGAACTAGCACAACAAGAAATGGTTACCCCAGATGCTATACACATGAGAGTGCGTAACTTTGGTTCACCTTACCAGCGTAAGCCACAACCTTCACTCAGTGAAATAATGTATAACAAAACACTTGTAGAACTAGCAAAAGAAATAGGAGCACATCCTACTGCTATAGATCAACGCATAAGACTCAGAGGTAGTGCATACCTTACTACTGCATATGGTCAACACATGTTGGGTAGAAAAATACCTGGCTGTATTGATTGGGAAAAACAAAAGAAAGCATTGAAACCACAAGGTTGGTTACATCAAGATCATCCATGGTATCCACAGTGGAGAATGGTACTGATTAGAATGTTACTTGACGGCTACACTATTGAAGAAGCAATTCACAAGATGTTAAGTGGGGAGGCACCTGTTTATGAAAGGCCATAAAGCAAATTACTACATTATACCTCAATCCACTGTTAACAACAATGTGCTTACCATATGGTATGAAGTAAAAGCAAACAACGAAAAGAAACATTTGAACATGCATGATGAAGATATTGCATACATACACCATTGGTTAAGCAGATTTGTAATGGATGTATCACAAAAACAGTTCTTAGACAAAAGTCTATATAACATGTGTACTGTGCCTAGCAAAGAGATGCCTAAAAGCACTTATGCAGGCTCATACAATAGTGTGTTAAGTTATGCATCAGGTATAGTGGGCAATAGATTGCGTAATCCATCAGAGGACTACACAAAGAAACAGTTGAGATATATTAAGAAGTTATTCGATATCATATGTGTTGCTTATGATTACAACTTTAGCAAACAAGACTTGGGTTATGATTTACACACTAAACAGTATAATGAAAAACCGTTTGAGATTAAATTTAAGGAAGTGAAATAGTTAAAGGGGGAGTTGGCTGTGTAATAACTTCGAAGGCCACTTGTCTGTTATTATGAGCTCTATTTTAGCATGGCAACGCATTATAGAATTTTATGGATTGTTTGATTGAATCATTAGTCCGGAACTTTCAACTCCACAGTCCAACTCAATATTTATTTATCTAAATAACATATTTCTTGACATTAGAATGGGTGTATAGTATAATAAATCAAGAACTTTACAAAAAAACACAAAAAAGTATAAATAGAATTACATTAAGGCAAACATGGCAACTTTTACACAAGCAGATTGGAACTTAGCAAGGCAAACAGCGTTTGCAAACAAAGTTCTCAACAGCAAACATGGCAATCACTCTTTAGATACAGAACTTACACCTAATGGACCACACGGTGGTAAAATAGTGTGTAAAACATGCAACAAACATGTAGCATGGATACCTAAAGCAGTACTAGAAACACTATAACACAGAACCCTACAAATAACACTCAAGGTTGACGGGCCAGACAAACAATACCGTTGCTGAATCCACTCTGATGTGAGGTGGCAGGCAAAGCATTATGTTATTATGCAATTCTTAGCACTACCCTGTGATGCAGGATGCTATAAATGTCCTCTACCATTAGAGAGAAACATTTGCTAAGTCTCAATAGTTGTGAAATAAACCGCACTGAACATAAACAGTATATTATAGGAACGAGTATATACATTGTAGTTGACGCAGGTTGGAATAGGTCAAAGTCCATTGTTCAATAGTGCTAAAATACCTGCTTCCTAAAAGGCTAGCAATCGTTAACATCAAGTCTTTTTTAAGGAACCACTGTAATAGGTTCCTTATGACTTCAATTCCTTACATCAAATCTCTAATTGTTTTTGTTTCTAGTGTTTAACTTCAAAGGTTCGAGCGAACGAAAGTGAGTGTAGAACATGCAGAGGTTATCGCCTTTAGGTGATGTATGTAACCACATAAATCACAGTAAAATTAAACACTACTATAAGTAGTAGTATGATAGCAGACTTAACTACAAAACAAAAAACAAAATTACTTGATCCTAGACTCAATCAAACACATCTAGAAGCATTCATATTCAAATGGATACATGTGCCAAATGATCAAAGGCCTAGTTATATCACAGATATGTTGAAGAGATTCGCTGATATGACAGCCACAGAACAAGCAACATTCTATGTTAATCCTCTCACAGACGAATTAACCATTATAGATCCGCGACAAAGCCGTAAAACATACACAAAGAGTCATGTACACGGCTGGAAACAAACAAAATATCACAGTTCTGATAAATAATACTGCAAATACGCACACACTGGCGATAACAGTGATTATACAGGAATAACAATGACTGAGGATAAATCTACCCCAAGTTCAAGGGAAATCGAACAAAAAGAAATATACATCGATTGCCCAGATGCAGAACGAGATGCATACAAAGAACAACCACAACGCAAATACGAAGACAAGATAGTCAGAGGTATCGCAATTGGTCGCGGGGATAACCGACAGGTCATTGACATAGAACAAGTGCGTAGACTTGCTATGTTACATTGTTCATACAATGATATGGCAAAGTTCTTTGGTGTAAAAGAGAACACATTCATCAACAACTTTCGTTATGAAGTAGAAAAAGCCAGAGAAGTAACCAAACACAGATTAATGGAGGCTATGCTTGAGAACGCAATACAAAAGCATAATCCTGCAATACAGATATTCCTAGCAAAAAATTGGCTAGGCTTAGTTAACGATCCAGTAGCACAAGAAGGTAATACACCGCTACCATGGATTGAAGAATAAAGAAGAGTAACAGCACAACTATATAGTTCTCCTAAAATTATGTTGTTAAGACCGTGCTGTTGCTCTTCCCTTTATAGAGATATGTAGATGAAGTTAACACCACCACAAAAAGAGATTCTCAATCATCCTGCCCGTTTCAAGGTAGTAGTAAGTGGTAGACGATTCGGTAAAACATACGCAAGTATTGCCTCACTAGCCAAACATGCCTCTAAACCCAACACCAAAGTAATGTATGTAGCACCAAGTTATCGTATGGCTAAACAGATTGTGTGGGAAGACTTAAAGAGTATGTTGCGTGACAAGAACTGGATAAAGAAGATCAATGAATCTGAACTAACCATAACATTAGTAAATGCCAGTATCATAATGTTGCGTAGTGTGGACAATC
>Ga0098051_1000622_pt1 | contig 13818 bp, 9 predicted proteins | sample 14BtaG_FD_77069 | JGI IMG/M metagenome (GOLD analysis project Ga0098051, IMG submission 77069) | Marine viral communities from the Subarctic Pacific Ocean - 14B_ETSP_OMZ_AT15311_CsCl metaG | ecosystem: Environmental > Aquatic > Marine > Oceanic | place: Pacific Ocean | collected 2015-01-18 | reverse complement strand
TAACCGCATTGCTGTACGTAACCGTCGTGGTGCTGCTAACTTCATCGTTGCTACTCCACGTGTATGTGCTATCCTCGAGATGCTCCCTGAATTCCAGTGGGTACCTGTTGCAGGTGACATCAATACACAGCCAGTAGGTATTGCTAAGGTTGGTTCCCTCGGTGGTCGTTTCAATGTTTACCGCGACACACGTACTGAAGTCCAGAATGGTAACTTCGGTCAGTCTGGTAAGTACACTGGTGGAGACACTGGCATTGAGTACGCACTTCTTGGATACAAAGGACCTGAGTTCTACGACACAGGTATTATCTATTGCCCATACATCCCAGTTATGGTCCAGCGCACAATTGGACCTAACGACTTCGCACCACGCGTAGGCTTGCTTACACGTTACGGAGTTGTTGATAACATCTTCGGAAGTAATCTTTACTACCACGTTGTTATTGTACAGGGTCTCGGTACTGAGTTCCAGCCTGGAGCTAAGTCCGTATACTTCTAAGATAACGAGGTTTAAGACCTCATTAACAATTAAACCAGAGCGGGTCCAGAAATGGACCCGTTCTTTTTGTCTAAACTCCTAACCTAAAGCATAAATAATAGTACCATGGAAAATAACGAAACCCCAAAACAAGATGACGCGGAAGTTCTTAGTCCGGTTGTTAAGAAAAAAGCGGCTGTCAAGAAGGTTGCTAAAGAAGCTCCTAAAGCAGAGCCTAAGAAAGAAAAGGTAGAAGAGGCCAAAGCAGCTGAAGCTGAGCGCATTCGTCTACGTAATCTTGGCTATATTTAAGCCTTAGCATAACACTTTAACACATAAGGAGAGCAGTAGGGAGACCTACTGCTTTCTCTTTGGAGACCTATTGCTCTCCCTATTTTAACTAAACCTACTGTATATTTATATACGTGGAATTAACCTTCTAGCTCCTGTACTCTTGCTTCAAGCTCTTGTACAGCTTTAACAAGGATAGGTACAAGGTAATCAGAGTTAAGACCTAATTGCTCAGGGTTAGACTCTGATACAATAACCTTAGCACCATCTTCAGTACCTTGAATGTCTTGAGCTAAGAAACCATATCGACAAATACCATCGTTAGCAGTTGATGTGCGGGTCTTTCTATATTTGAAAGCTTTAGGCTTAAGGTCACCAATAAATTCTAATCCATGATTAAGATCAGTAATGTCTGTCTTATCACGTTCATCTGAAACTGCTGTCCAAGCAACCTGTACGCAAGCTGCTGTAATGGAGTTATTACCAATCTTAACTGTATTTTGACCACATGAGCAAGCATTATAACCAATAACGATACTGTTGTTATCATTATTATCCTTACCCTTTGTATTACGACCAATGTAAATACTATCACTTGCAGCAGATAATGTAGTACATCCGTTAGTTTGATATGCACCAGCCATGGATCCAAGAGCAACACTATAGTTACCAGTAACACTATTACCAAGAGCATTTTGCCCTAAAGCAGTATTACCAATACCATTAACATTAGATTGAAGAGCACATTCACCGACAGCAAAGTTATCATTACCGGTAGTGTTGTTCATCATTGATCTATAACCAAGAGCAGCGTTATTACTACCAGTTGTATTACATTGCATTGAAGCTGCTCCAATTGCTGTATTGTAATCACCGCCCCAGTTATCATAAAGAGCATATTGACCTAATGCCATGTTATGATCACCTGAGAGAGCATAGAACCCAGCTTGTGAACCGATTGTAACGTTATAACTTCCTGATGTATTACCATGTGCTGAATTGTCACCAATTGTAACATTCTTCTTTCCTGTTGTATGATTGTAAGAAGCACAGAGACCAATTGCTACATTATGACACCCACTTGTGACATTATCTAAAGCATTGTTACCAAAAGCTGTGTTGCTGTATATATCATTAGAGCATATTCTAGCAGCACTAAGAGTTGTCATTACCGCTGTACCTGATGTAAGAGAGTCGCCATCAACATGAAGAAGCTTTTCAGGTGTATTAGTTCCGATACCAGTCTTACCATCGTTGTTGATATTAAAGTAATCTCCATTCGAACATAAAGCGGAACTAACTCTTACCAAGTCACTCGAACCACTCTTACCTCGTATAGAGAGAGTAGGTAATGAATCACTAATAGCTTGAATATTAACCCTTGCACCAAGATCTGCTGAACCCATCTGTGTTGTACCTCCACCGGTGTTGAAGCATACATTACCTGATGTTACCTTAAGATAGTCTTGACCAGAACTTGCTTGAACTACAAAATCACCATTCAATGTTGAGCCAGTTGTACCGTCAAGAACAGAACCACCAACCACAAGACAGTCGGTATAAGTTGCACCAACGGCACTTAAGTCTCCAGCCGTTGTAACATCGAATTCAAATCTTTCAGCAGCGTCAGTACGAGCTACACTCGAGTCAACTCCAATAACGAGATCTGTAGACGTACCGACATTAAAAATACCATCACCTGCACTGAGAGAATCTAAAGATCCACCTCCACCACCACCACCGAATAAAGAGTGTAGTTCACTACCAGCGGAAAGTATCTGACCATCTACTTGAAGACCTGTACCGTTAATAAGCTTTAAATCATCCCCCGTTTGTCTTGCTACAATAGTCTGTGTACCTGATTTCTGAACTGCAGTTTCAATTAAACCACCTTCAGTACCATCTTGTTCATCATTAATCTTACTAGTAATCTTTGCGTAAACAACTTCTTGATCTGCATCATTTTCACCTTTGAACTTTATCTGACCGAGATAATCGCCAGCCACTGGACCTCCAGAGTTGCGCTTAAACGTTTGAATAGGTGCTGCATCTGAGCTTGTCTCTGTTGATGTAATTAAAATTGCATCTACTGAAGATGTACCACCATCAACTGATAGCCCGTTTTTAACTTTAAATTTTTTATCTGTATACGCCATAATATAGGTTCACTGTCCCCTGTTTTATGTACTTATTTAATAGGAAAGCCTGGTGTTTCCACCAGGCTTTCGCACTTAATTTATTTTTATTTAATATCTACTAACTATAAAGAGCAGTACCTTGAATAATGGCTGTAGTCGTGGCACTTGCAGCTGTAATATTAAGGTCAATTGTTGTACCTGTATTAGTTATTGTAATATCACTTAACTGTGAAGCAGCTTGAGCATCAACAATAGCGTATGTTGTGCCACATGCATCAGTACCGTTATATACAGCATTAACTTCGAATGTTGTAATATTAACTCCTTTCTTAAGAGTAATAAGATACTTAACAGAATTTAAACCACTCTTTGTAAATGTTGTAACTGTAGTTGCAGTTGTACCAACAGAAGCAGTAAATGAAGCTTCTTCAGAGTAAACAGTACCAGATGCTTTTGTAGTTATCTTATGACCAGTCCCAAGTAGTATATCACTATTAAAGGAAACTTGGACTCCATCATCACTCATGGTTGAATCACCAATCGTTCCTGTTGTATTAGAGAACTTAGGAATTTGATTAGCACAAGTAACAGCAGCGCTTGAATCAACCAAAGACTCACCAAAGATCTTTGAATCAACACTATCAAGCACTACTTCATCATCAGCATTTCTTACTAATACCTGATCTCCGAGTTGACTACCAGTTGCAATATTTGGTGCATTAATAACAGCGCTGTTGATTGTAACATCATCCCCTGACGCATTACCAAGAGTAGTATCACCATCAATTGAAATATTACCTGTAATACATGCGTTACCAGTTACAACGAGCTTCTGTCCTGGGTTATCAGTTGAACCACCAATACCAACATTACCAGTATCACCAATAACAACTTGACCACCTTCTGTATCAACAAACTTGGCAATCGGTTGTGTAGCACCTGTCTGTTCAGCATATATGGCTGGACCTGTACCAGCATTAACAACGGAGAGTGCAGATGTAACACTAACGCTTGTATCGATAGTTGTAATTGTACCCATTACAGACAAGTTGTCTGTTACTGTCAAACCACCACCGATGTTAATATCACCAGCTCCAGTCTCTGTAATGATAGAATCAACGAACTGACCATTAGTATCGTCCCACTTTGAAACTTTGCTATTACTAAGACCGCTAAAGTTCTTAAGAGCTAGACTATCTGATCCGGAAACTTCAAGACCCATATTAGTGCCAGCAGCATCAATAAGCAAGTTACCATAACTAATAGATTTGTTACTACCATCAGTATCGTCTTGAATAAAAAATCTATCCTCCTCGTCAAGATCTGATTTAGCTGTAGAAGGGAAATCAACTGAAGTAGCAGCAACATTGGTAATATGAGTACCGTCGCCGGAAAGTATACCAGTAGCACTTAAGCCACCATCAATCGTAACATTACCATTTGATTGGCAAACTAATGAATCACCAAGCGTATCACCATCAGTCCATACTGGAACAAATCCTGCGTTACCAGCACCATCAACAAGTGACGAACCCCATACACGGGAATCAATCTCGTCAGTAGATACAGTAGTACCATTCATGATAACAACTGTATTATCAGTTGCTGCTGGAAGACCTGTAACACTTAATCCTGCAAAAGTAGGACTATCTGCAGCTTGGAGACCAGTATCAATTGCTGTACAAGTACCACTTGCATCTTCTTGACGAAGTGTACCTTGTGATGTACAAGTAACAGATACTACATTAGCAGCAGATAAGCCTTGGAGTACAGTTAATTGACCATCTCTTACAGCAACGTCAACACCATCAACTGTACCATCAACAGAGAGGTTACCAGTTGAGCAAATATTAGCGAACTGTACATCGTCAGCAGTTTGAACTTGGAGATCAATGTCAGTTGTATCACCATCAAGCTCAGTAACGCGAAGTGTACCTTGCGAAGGTGAAGAGAAAGTTAAACCATTGTCACCTGAGAGTGACTGCAAAGTATCAAGAGTACCACCATCACAGGCAATGTCGCGACCATCTATAGTACTAGATGTAGTAACGGCACCTGTGAAGCATGCACCAGCAAATTGCGGTGAGTCATCAGTTTGTAAACCATTTACATCAATTTGAGATGTTGTATTAGCAATGTTAGTAACACCAATCTGACCCTGTGCAGTACCTTCTGCTACGGTATCAATAAGTGCCGATCCATTGGTAGCAACATAAGTTGCAGCTGATAGAACGGTTCCACTATTAGCCTGGCACCAGTCATAAGCACTGTTCCAGTTTGAGTTACATGTAGAATTTACTGCTACTGTAACATCCGCACTACCATCGTAGCTGAATGTTGCAATGCCAGTACCTTGCGAAATAGTGCATATATCAGGTACCTCATTCTGTTGTACGAAGATATCAAAGAGCTCTTCGCCAGCAGAAAGAATCTTAGGCGTATCTGTCTGAGTGACGAAACACGCGCTATTTCCAACATAAAGACTATCCTTTACTTTAAAGTCAGTATTAAGTGCCATACCATTATTTATGCTAATGGTATGGCTTTATTACACTTAATAGCTAACTTAACCGAATAAGTTGCTTCGATTTCCTTTGAATGTAAAGTTGTTCATATTCTTACTTTCAAGAGCAACTGCTGATAGACAAACTCTACCATTAACAATTTCAGCTCCAAACTCAACGAATGGGAATACAGTAGTATGGTTAAGAGCATATTCAGTAGCAACTGCAATTGTACCATCTGATACAACATTAATCTCACCATAGAATAGAGCACCATCAGAGTTATCTTCCACTTGAATAATATACTTCGAGCTCTTAGCTGCTGAAAGTGGTACACAATCAAGTGTAGCATAGTCAGACATATTACCTCTATAGAATAAGAAGTTAGGCTTAAGATTAACTTCTAACCAATCTGAATTGGATGATCCATCGTTATCACCGAGAATGTATGCTGTATTAATAGCAGATAAGGTAACAACATCTCCTGGATCAAGCCCAGCCTTTGAGAAGTTATTAACAAAGTCTGTAAGAGATGTAGCAGTTGTAACCTGATTAGTATCAAAGTTGTTAATAAGATAACTATATAGACCTTCTACTTTATTCTCTATTGTAGAGATATTAGAACCATCTACACGACCTGTGGCACTTAAAGCAGCTGTATTAACAGAACTGGCTTGAATACTGCCATCCATGTTAATGTTAGCACCATCAGTAAATGTAATAAGACCACCTTCCGTATCTCGGAACTGTGCAATTGTCTCATCTACACCAGCTTGTTCAACGTACATTGCAGGTCCAAGACCCGTATTAATAACTGATAGAGCAGATGTAACACTAACAGTAGAGTCAATATAAGTAAAGTCTCCAAGTACTGATAAGTTACCATATACTGTTGAATCACCATAAGTGTTAAAGCCTTTGTTAATACTTAAAACGTCTTCACCGACAGCGCTGTGACCTGCACTAAGAGTTACTTCACCAAGTGTGGAGCTCAATGATATATTAAAGACGCTGCTAAGTGGTGCATTAACAGATACAATACCATCTGCTTCAGTTATAACACTATCAGTAATAGTAGAAATACCATCCCATAGTGTCATGTTGCCAGACGTACCACTACCATCAATTGTACCAGCACCAGCACCAACACTTTCCCAATTATTGATGTCTGTAGCATCATCATCGATAAGTTGATATAGTCCATTATTAGATGATGTACTATCATCTGTTACAGCAACCACCATACCCTTATATGGGAATGGAAGTGAGCTATCAGTAAGCTCAGACAACAAAGGTGTTGTAAGTCTCGCATCAAGCGGGGCCTGCTTTGTAACTTCAAAGTTAGCAGGAAATTCGAATGTTCCAGTTGTTCTTGACATGATCTTAGTTTAGCTAAATGTTATTCTGTAGATTGGTTGACCTGAAACATCTCCACCTCCTGGCGGCCCTGTCTTGGTATATAATGTATAGTTGACTGTATTACCTTCAATCGTCTCTGTTACGGACGAAGAGGTAAAGCTACTTGCAGCAATATCACTATAAGAGCTGGAAACCGTATTCCATTGCTGCCAACCAACTGTTGACGAATCGATCATATCATTCGGTATTGCGATACGATGACGTAGTGAAGATGTCTCAGTATAATCTTGAGATACTTCAATGTTATTTGAACTGTGTGATGTAAGAGAACGATCTTCAAAGTTACTACTACCAGTAGCAAGTCCTAACCTAATTGGATAGACACCTTCGAACGATGTTGAATTACTCTTTGTACCACCTGCAGCAAATCTAATACTTGGGAAGTCATTACCAGCTGAATCAAGTGGCATTGGACCTTGACCAAATGTAGTTGTCATTGTCCATTGGTTAGTACCCTCTGTTACAACGTGTCCTGTTACGACTTGGTTATCAATGTCTGTACCTCCTGGACCAACTGATGGGTTATAGGATGTACTATTAGGACCACTAATAGCAGCTGATGTTACATCACCTGCATATACATCTTGTGTAACTCCATTAAGTCTTAGTGTACCAAGGCTTGCTGTTGTAGTAAGAGTGATGTTAATTGTAGCTCCAATAGTTTGAAGCCCACTAACATTGTCTGAAAGACCTGTACTGTTATTAGATCCAACTACTGGATCAACAGTTGGGAATAGTAATGAGTCAAACAACTGACTGAATGTAGATCCAGTAAGTGAAGCAACCGTTGTACCTGATGTAAGACCACCAACATCTTCAGTCATTGCAATATCACTTCCAAGATTAGAATCATAAGTACCACCACCCCATTGAGCAGATAAGGCACTTACTTGCTCGTAAGCACTACTCCAAGATGAGCTAAGATCGCTTACTGTTGAGTAAGTACCTTCCCAGTTAGAAGAAAGAGAACTTACATCAGAACCACCTGCTGTAATATCAGAGGCATTAGCAAGCTCAATCCAATTACCACCATGAGCAAAATAACCTTTACCAGTAGCATGAACGTGTGCGAACATACCATGGTTGTTAGTAGCACTTGGAAGATCTCCTGTAGTAGCATAAACGTTGCTGAACAACACCTTATTGCCACCCATATCAAGATCACTTGATGCAACGGCAGTTTGAATCTCTGCATCTGTCTGATCAGCTGTAGCATTATCTTCAATGTTTGAAAGCTTTAAGATATCAGCAGCAGTAGTAAACTTATTTGTAGTTGAACTATCGTCAAGATCATCAGGATCAATAACAACAGCACCGGTTTTAGTATTAACACTATCAACTGGAGCTGATGCACCCCATGAAGCTGAATTGGCTTGAACTGTTGATGTTGTACCATCCCAAGTAGCTTCTTTAGCATCTACTGTATTGTAAGCTGTATCCCAATTAGCACTCTTTGTTTGTGTAGTAGTGTAAGCACTCTCCCAAGTAGCACTATTAGAATTTACTGTAGTAAATGTACCCTGCCAATCTGAAGAAAGCTGAGTCATTGTGGAATTTGTACTATCCCAAATGGCTTCTTTAGCATCAATGGCTGTATAAGCAGCATCCCAATCAGTTGAATTAGCATCTACTGTATTGTAAGTATTCTCCCAGTTAGCAGAAATTGTACTAACATCTGAGCCAATACCATCTGCTGTAGCGTTAATAGTAACTTGACCTGTACCTTGACTAATAGTAATGTTACTACCAGCAACAATCTCTGTTACACCACCTCCACCGCCACCGGTCCAAGATGCACTATTAGTTTGAACTGTTGAATAAACACCTGACCAATTAGAGCTTAGATCTGAGACTGTATCATATGTACCTTCCCAATTAGCGGAAATTGTACTAACATCAGAACCACCTTCTGTTAACCAAGTAGCGCTATTGGCATTAACTGTAGTATAAGCACCTGACCAATCAGCAGAGAGATTATTAGTTGTTCTATAGTTACTAATCCACGCTGCACTTAAAGCTGATGTAGTATCATATGCTTCTTGCCAGTTACTTGAAAGATCACCAACATATGAACCTGCTGTATCAATACCCCAAGCAGCACTATTAGCTTGGACTGTTGTGTAAGCACCATCCCAGTTACCTTCTTTAGCTGTTACTGTTGAAGCAGCAGCATCCCAAGTACCTTCCTTTGTATCTACTGTTGTATAAGTATCTTGCCAATTACTTGAAAGATCACCAACATACGAGCCTGCTGTATCAATACCCCATGAAGCACTATTAGCTTGGACTGTAGTGTAAGTACCTTGCCAGTTACCTGAAATTGTACTAACATCTGAACCTACATTGTCATTGTCTATACCCCATGCAGCAGAGTATGCAGCAACGGTTGTGGTTGTATCATCCCATGTAGGCTCTTTTGTAGATACTGTATTGTATGTATCTTCCCAGTTAGATGATAGAGTACTAACATCTGATCCTGTATTGACAGCATTGACTGTAACATTACTAACTCCTGTAGAAGGTGTAATTGATACATTATCACCAGCAACAATCTTGTTAACAGCACCTCCACCGCCACCACCAGTACCGATAACCCACTCACCATTCTCACGAACATAAGTTTGACCATCGAGAGGTGCATCTTCAATACCGCGGAAGCCTCCACCTCCACCAGCAAGCTCAATCATACGCTTAACGGTCTGCATCTCTGCACCGAAGCGGTTATCAAGCTCAAGCTTAAGGTTTTCTGTAATTGACTTCCTAACTGTAGGATCAAGAACTGCTGTCTGCTCAATAATAGGCTGCTTTGTAACAACAGCTTTTACTGCTTCGTTAACAATTGCATGAACATCTTGCTGTGTAATACGAGACTCTTTATCATCATGAACAGTAAGAGCAATAATCTCACCAGCAATCTTTCTGACTTCACTTTCAGTTACAGTATCTGTATTAACCTTAGATGTAACTTCTTTAGTAAGCTTACGAACCTCACGCTTAAGCATTCCAGAAGCTTTAATATCCTCTAGTATAGACTCTTTACTTTCGTTAAGAGCTTCGAAGATCTCTTCCTTTTTAAGCTTATCAATCTCTACTTCCTTAACTTGCTCAATCTTATTACTGAAGTAAGCTTTAACATGTTGTTCGGCAGACTCACGAATAGCCTTAACCTCTTCCATGTTAACATCATTCGCCCAAGCCTCTTTAAGTATATCAAACTCTTGCTTAGCAACAGTAAGCTCTTTCTTAACTGTGCCAAGACGGCTCAAAGCCTTATTAACACTCTTCTGTGAACTTTCTGTAGCTTCTAAAATCTCTTCTTTATTAACTGCAAGCTCATTGTTAAGTTCAATCTGACCTTCTTCAAGAGCTGTAATAGAAGCAGCAATCTTTCTATTCTCTAAAGCACGCTTTTTAAGTTCTTGTTGTGTATCACGAACTTTCTTAACAAATCCTTTAAACTCAGAGTCTAATGTATTAGCTAGCTTAAGCTCAAGTTCTTCAGCGACAACCTTATTATCAGCATCAACTTCAGACAACTTCTCAGCAACAAAGGCTCTAAGCTTTTCTGACTCCTTTGCTCTGTAGTTATCACTATTAGAAGTAAACTCGATAAAGATCTCATCTCTAAGTCTATCAACATCACTTACAGCTTGACTAGTCTCAAGACGAATCTCAGCTAATGTAGCATCAATATCAGTCTTAATCTCTTTAATAACATCCTCTTTATCTAATTGATATGAGATGTTAACAGCTTGCTGTTGATCAGATGCTGTTGATGTCTTAGCCTCTACAACTACATCAATAAGACCATCATTAATAACTTCAATGGGAGATTCAGTTAACACTGCTTCACCTGTACCTAATTGAACCTCGAAAGATCCTCTCTTAAGGACGAACTCTACATTCGTCTTACTACCATCAGCCTCAACTACAGGTATAGCTACTACAGGGTCAAGCTCGTAAGAGTCAACCTTCTCTGCAATAACTACGTTTCCGTTTATTTCAAACTCGTAAACACCGAAGAATACCTCTTCAAAGGATTCAACAAATATGGTATTACGATCTGAATTAGTTGAGGTAATATCGACCTCTTCGCTAAACAGTGTTATCATATAGAGATATTTAATCAAAGAGCATAAAAAAGTCCATACATAAGTATGGACTCTTTCATTTATATTTAATTATATTTATTACTGCTTAGGAGTCTTAATATAAGGCACAGTCACATCACTAAGAGAATAGTGCTTACCAGTACCCTTAAGACGACGCTCAGGATTAATATCAATACCACCACGACGAGCATACAAGCATCGTACTACAAGCTCTTCAGGATCAAGTACATCAATAAGACGCTTAGTAATAGCTTCACAAATCTCTTCATGAAAGTGACATTCATCGCGGAATGAAACAATATACTTAAGCAAAGAGATAGGATCTACTGCCTTCTTACCTTTAAACTCAATGTAAACATCACCCCAGTCAGGCTGAGAAGTAACACGGCAGTTAGACTTAAGCAATGCACTATGATACTTAACAGTCTTATCTTTAAGAGGATTATCAATCACTTTAAGAAGCTCTGGTGTCTCTTGATATACAGAGAACTCAACACCTTCAACAGGATATACTTCTTCAAGAGTCTGAAACTCAAAGTCAAGATGCTCATATTCACTACGAGGAGTGACCTCTGCATTAAGTACTTCACTATTAGAAAAGATCTTAACCTCTACATTAACCTCAAGCAACTTACTAAGATCAACAGAAGCACGACGAGCAATCTCTTTACGTACATCATCTGAAGTCTCACCAAGCTTAGTCATATTGAAAGAGTTAAAGTACAACTTAATGGACTTAGACTCAACAATGTACTTACCATCACAAGGATAGTAAATCTTACCTACACCAGCAACTGGAAGACCATGATCAGTCAAACCAGATACTTCATAAGCATTCCAAGTATCTCCACCTTCGAAAGGCAGATCATCATCTTGAAGACCGAGATGAGTACGGTTACTCTGACGAGGCTCACGAACGAGCAAGCTCGGATCATAAGAGGACTTATACTTGGAGATAGCTCCCAAGTGTACTGCGATATTACTGTTATCTAATTCTTGTAATGCCATAATTCTATTATATTATAATGTCTATTCCTTTCTTATCAAGCACTTTCTTGATAAAACTCATACGTTCTTCTACAGTACCTTCTACTGTATATACGTTACCTGCTCTATTATCTATAATCAAATCATAGATATATTCATCGAACAGTTTTAAAATCTCTTCCCTAAACTCTATATCAGAAGAACGCTCACCATCATCCACTAAAGGCACACCCCAAGGAGAAGTATAAAATATAGCATCATACTTTCCTACAAGCTCCTCATATACCTTCTTAGTCCACATTAATGTAGCCTTACTAACCTTACCATGATTATGCAACCAATGAGTATAAACAACTCCATCCATAGCACATCGATCTAGTACAACATCAAATCCATCATACCTACGATATAAGTTAGCAATATGATCAGTCATAATCATTGACTGAGTAATATCACCACCACTCTCATTAATAGGAAGATCATACTCACGCTTAATACGACGAGTTACCTCATCAACAAAGTTAAGAGTAGGATTAAGATCTCTAACCCTATTAAGCAAAGTAGTCTTACCAGTAGACTGAGCTCCTGTAAACGAAACGACCATACTATATTATAGATTAATAATCTTCGTTTTCAACAAGCTTTCTATCATAAAAGATAGATACTTCTTTCCGAACAAGAAAGATCTCTCCTCCTTCAAATACTTTACCTTTTGCATAATCTCTTGCAGCTGCTCGGTTATTAAACTCACCATGCTCTTCAATAGGCATAAAGGTACCGTTAGGCTTCTTCTCAGCAAGCATGTAAACTAATCTATATTGTGTGCTCATCATTATTGTTTGTCAAAAAATTTAACCCAGGAACTAAATGATGTATGCTGAAACTTAGCCAATACATCAGACCAGACATCATCCTCATCTTGATATGTTGCTGTCCACTCAAGGATCTCACCATCATCAACGATAGGAGTTACCTTATGAACTACTGATCCAATTGTAGCATGACCCGCTTCATATGCACGAACTTGAGGATCTTTACCCTTAAGCTCAGGATGCACATTAATCAGTCCTGGATGCCCATTTACAATCTCATACTGCTCACAAATCTCTTTAGGAATAATACGAAGCCATCCATGAAGAGTAATGAGGGAGTCTGTAGCACCATTAATACCATGAAGGAAGTTAGCAGTCCTAGCTTGAATAGAACTTACTACTTGAATGCTTGTACCACCACCATAGGCCTTACCCTTCTGTCTTAAGTCAAGCTCCTTAAGTTCCTTACACCAGTTATTTCTATCTGTATTATTAGTAATAATAACATCAGGCCACTTTCCAAGATGCTTCGCTAAAGCAGCAACCTCACTACCTGTTTGCGAGAACATCGCTATCCATCGTCTTTTCATACCTTAATTATATCAGAGTTCCTTATGTAATTGATTCTTCAACAATCTTAAATGTCTCTTCTTGATCGATCCATCCATGAAGTTCAACCTTCTTACCCTCAAGCTCTTTATAATGCTTGAAGAAGTTCTCAATAATATCTAAGAGGAGCGGGTCAATATCTTCAAAAGTTTGGATGTGTTGCTTACTATATGAACGAACAGGAACACCAATAAGCTTATAGTCAGTCTCACCACCATCAACCATATGAAGTGCACCAAGCACTCGAGTAGCTACAATAGTACCTTTGTCAATAGGCTCACCAGCAAGTACCAAGATGTCAAGAGCATCTCCATCATCAGCTAATGTACTTGAAATGAATCCGTAGTTAGCTGGATACACCATAGCACTCATCAAGCTTCTATCTAAGATGAACTGATCCCATTCAGGAATGTATTCATACTTCTGACTGCTGTACTTAGGAATCTCTACTACAGCATTGACAATACG
>Ga0098051_1000613_pt1 | contig 13945 bp, 26 predicted proteins | sample 14BtaG_FD_77069 | JGI IMG/M metagenome (GOLD analysis project Ga0098051, IMG submission 77069) | Marine viral communities from the Subarctic Pacific Ocean - 14B_ETSP_OMZ_AT15311_CsCl metaG | ecosystem: Environmental > Aquatic > Marine > Oceanic | place: Pacific Ocean | collected 2015-01-18 | reverse complement strand
CTTGTTTATTGCTATACCTGAGCTAATGGAGCTTAACGAAATGAAACCTGACTTTTACGATTTAGGAGCGTTGGCAAGAAATGTTTTTTATATGATATGCAGAGAGCAAATCACCCAACCATTGTAGTATTGTAGCTAACACCCAACACCTAAACACCAAAGAGAGATGAAAGACTTTAGCAAAAAAGAAAAGCCATACACTATATACAATGTTATGCAACGTTTTTTCTGGTGGAATGCGTTTGGTGCAACTTTGGTTTTACCGATACTTCCATTGATAAGTGCATACAGAGAATGGCAGTTTATTGAATGGCAAAAAGACTTTGAATGTAGCAAATGGATTACTGACTTTAAGATAAAGAAAATGTGGTGGAAGCTACTAAAAACGCATTACCAAAGTTGGTACGAGAAAATTAGATGGTATAAAGCAGAACGTGAAAAGATGCGATTATCAAATGTTGCACAACACCCAATAACAAACACCAAAGAGAGATGAGAAAATATATAGACTTAAGAATAACCGCAATTTCAGATGAAGACTTAAAAGACTTCCTAATCGCACTAAGAAAAATTCAGTATTGTGGGGATATTGGAACAAATAGATTATTACCCATAAGAATTGATGGAGATGGTTCAGGTCATATAGATGTTGAAATTCACAAATCCAAATTAAACTCACCTAAATTAAAGAACTTAAGAGATTTAATTAATCTTGATGAAGAGAAATTAAAAAGAGTTAATGATGGAGATGATTTTGACACGCAATATATCGGTGAATAGAAACCTTTAACACCAAAGAGAGATGAAACTTAACTTAATGGTAACATTAAAAGTTGGTAGTCTATACCAATCTTTGTATATTTACAATTAATTAATGTTTAACCTCATATAAAAGAAGTATATATATGAAAAAGTCAATTACAATTTGGGTACTCATCTTAATGTATCTATCAGTAGGATGTGTAGAAGATAAAGACACACAAACCCTTCCACCCCCACCACCATCGACCACTATCACTAAATCAGGTCAAATCACTCAAGATGAAACTTGGGATTCCTCTAAAACTATTTTACTTAATGGTAGAGTAGTTGTAACCAATGGAACTACCCTTACCATCAAACCAGGAACTTTAATCAAAGCAGAAGCAGGACAAGAAGCAAACGCTACAACTTTGATTATCGCCAGAGGTGCAAAGATTATGGCAGAGGGAACTGCACGAGACCCTATTATCTTTACATCAGTCGCTGATAATATTCAAAGAGGTGAGATGGTATCACCTAACCTTAACTCTACCTTTAGTGGTTTATGGGGAGGTATTCTTATCTTAGGTAAAGCACCTATCTCAGCACAAGGTGGTGTCACCAAAACTCAAATCGAAGGTATCCCACCATCAGACACTAACGGACTCTATGGAGGTAACTACTCATTGGATAACTCAGGAGTATTAAAGTATGTATCCATCAGACATGGAGGAGCTCTAATCGGAGCAGGGAATGAAATCAATGGTCTGACCCTTGGTGGAGTTGGTAGTGGTACTACTATAGAACATATAGAGGTAGTCGCAAACTTTGATGATGGAATCGAATGGTTTGGAGGAAGTGTAAATTGTACTAACCTTTTAGTCTGGCACCAAGGAGATGATGCATTCGATATTGACCAATCCTATAGTGGAACTATCAATAACATTGTATCCATCTCAAACTCATCTTCTGATCATGTATTAGAGGTAGATGGGCCTGAAGGAGCTTATGAGGCTGCATTCACTCTTACCAATGGAACATTCATTGGTGACTCTATCTTTAGTGGAGAGTATGCTGACTTTAGAGATGGAGCAAGAGGAGACTTAACCAACCTTTGTTTCGAAAACTTCTCCCCTAATAGTGATGTAGAAATAGATGATATCGTAACTTCTATTTTGTATAAGAACAATGGGTTAAATTTTAACTACCCTTGGGAGTTTCAATCCAACCAAACCTTTCACCAAATCTTCAAAGACCTTTCAGGTGGTAATGCATTCACAGACTCATCGTTTATGTATGTTACCAAAACAAATTCAATTGGAGCTAATACACTTCAGTTTGTTGGATGGACTTTAGCAGATAGAATTGGAATACTAAACTAAAGACCTATTTATACAATGTAATATATGTATGAAGGATAGGTATGAATCATTTAGATTCAATAGTAGTTGCGTTCATAGTATATACATTCATAATGTGGGTTTCGAAGAAAAAAGATAATGGCTCTTAACAACAAAGAAAATACTAAAGATAGTAATAGGGTTAAGAGCCCTATTTCTAAAAAGAAAAATGAATCAAATAAATATAAACCACAATACTACTTTTGGGATGAATATTGGAATGGAAAATAATATGATAGAAATCATAATGATATGTTTAATGGTAATTGGAATCAGTTTGATTTCTCTTATATCAACCTTCGTACTTATCAATTGGTTAAGTATAAGAGAGATGCGAAATATTATGGATTCTAAACGAAAGAAATGGTGGAAGTAAAAGACTCTGAAGGTAGGGTTGTATTCCACCAATGGGAAAAGAGTTGGTGGAAAAGAGACTACGATGAAAGAGGAAATGTTACAAAGCACGAAACATCGGATGGGTATTGGAGAGAAGCAGAGTATGATTCCCAAAACAGAATCATAAGTTGGAAAACCTCTGCAGGATTTTGGGAAAAGGACATTACCTATGATGAAAGAGGAATCAAAATATATTCACTACATTCACTCTATGGCAAATGTGGTGTTGGTCTAAGAGTCTATGTAGATTCACCAATCTAATTGAATACGGCTAATGAGAGGGGGAAGGCATTTTCCTTTAAGTGACACACAAAAAAATCTAAAAACACATTTGGAATTCTGAAAAGAATTTTGTATATTTGTATCAACATTAAAAACTGAACTAATGACAAAAGGATTTGAAGATTTGAAATTTAAGGAGTTATCGACTAATCCTGACTTTGGTACATCGTATCGAGCTAAATTACAATTCGATAATGGTTATGGAGTATCGGTTATTGCTGGCCCTACTTCGTACTCATCTCCAAGAGAGTACTTACCCAATCCATACTTTTATGAGCAATATGAACTCGCCGTTCTCAAAGATGGTAATTTGTGTTACGATACAGAAATTACAAACGATGTATTGGGGTATAGGAGTAAGGATGAGATAACGGAGGTTATAGGAAAAGTTCAACAACTTTAAATCTGTATATTTATATTTAAATCAAAATAGGAGAACAAATGGAACAACTCAAACAAATGATTAAAATGTTAATCAGTTGGATTAACACCAAAGGGTTTACTGCATTAACTGCATTGGCAGTAGGTGTAGGTCTTTGGATGGTAGGAGCTAAGATTTCTGCTGGTGTAGCATTCGGAGTATTCTTCACCAGAAATTGGGACATCTTAAAAGAAATGGTAATCTCATTTAAGAAGTAATATTATGGAAACTGTTTGGAGAATTAAGAATATGATTAGATACCAAAACACAGGTTTGGTAGAGTATGTAGATTTTACATTTACATCAACTTTGGATGGACATACGCATGAAGAGTTTTCTTCTGTAAAATTGAGTGGTGATGAAAACTCAGAAGGGTTTATTGCATATGAAGACCTAACAGAAGAAACTGTACTCCAATGGGTAATGGATGCATTGGGTGAAGTTGGTATCGCAAACTTAGAGAATATGAATAGAATGATTCTCGTTGATATGGCTGATAGAGCGGTAAACCCAACAGCAACAGGACTTCCCTGGTAAACTATCTTTAAAACAAAGTTATGTCTTTTATTATTCTAAAGCACAACCCTAATAACCCTCACATTATTATTGTGAATGATTCTGAAGGTATCCCTATGGAATGGGATACTTTCGAATCTGCCCAAAGGATGGCAGATGTCTTTCAAGCAAATTCTAATCACAATTGTACATACGAAGTAAAGGAGTGGAGAACTCCATCAAACTAACAACTTATGAGTAAGCGTAAAGTTATCAATGTTAGCTATCGAAAGGATAGTAAATCATTTCCTGATTGGATGAAGTATGAGATTGAAATTCTCAACGAAGATGGTTCTACTGATATTATCCCTGCGTATGGTAGGGATTTACAAGATGCATTATCAAGGGTAGAGCATGATAAGAAGGTGGAGAAAGTATCGAACGTAATCAGAAAGGTGCCTGATGTTGTATGGGTTCTATTATGGTTTTCTTTTGTTGGTATGTTAACGATGTATGTTATGACCAACATCGAAATGTTTGGTGCATGGGCAGGTAGTGTATTCATCGGTGGACTAATGGTTATATCAGGTGTCACTATGTCCATCCACAATTGGTTCACTCTAAGGAATAGAAATAGAACCGATGAGTGATGGTAAGGATGGAAGTAGAGAATTGTGGAAAAGAGTAATAAATAAAACAACTATGGCAAATAATATCGAAAACTACATTATTATTGAGAACTCAAACGAAGAAGTTCTTAACGAATTAAAAAGAGTATTCGCCACAGCAGAAGGTGAATATGATGTTTGGACTGAAGAGTTGGCTAGAAGAGTTTTCGGTAAAGAAGTACCATCTGTATACGATAGAGAGTGGTACGAAAGTAATTGTGGTTCTAAGTGGATGTATGGTCGTATCGAAGATGATTCAGATGGAGAACAACACATCACTATGACATCTGCATGGGATGTAGTCAATGGGTTCATTGGTAGACTTGCAGAAAACCTCCGTAAAATAAAAAGTGATGTTGTGGTATACAACACCTTTGAGGATGAGGGTTTTAATTTCTCTGGTGTTTACTTTACAACTGAACACTATACTGATACTGAGTGGTACGAAGCATCGGAAGATTACGATATTGACGAGTTGTGGGAATCTGATGAATTGATGGAATCGTATGGTGATAAACTACATCAGATTTTATTAGGCCACAAAGTTGCCTATGAAGAAGAGTTGTCATATTTAACAAAATCTTAACACATCCACTATTGGATAGTATCGAAATTATTAGTATATTTACAATCTAATAATAATTGAATGGCTAGATACAATCCCTTTAGATGGTATACATCAAACAAGTATCGTAAGAAACCTTTAAAATCATCTGCACCTTTATTGTTGAAGATTCGTAATGGTGACTTTGAGTATTCACCATTCTACAAAGAAGCAGAAGACAATCATAAGTTGTATCATAAGATGTATGATGAGTATATGAAGACATCATCTATTACAGATATCAACGAACGAAAGGTAGAAGCACATCAGTATGCTAAGATGAAACGAATCAAAGCATATAAGTTAGAAGAGGTTGGGTTGGAAGAAGAAGAGACTCGCCTCAATCGGTTGAGAGATGAACTTACATCTGAGTTTGGTAAAGACCTTTGGGATAAATACTTAGAACAACAAAGAGGTAAGGGTACTACTGAAGATATGTATTGGTGGTATAAGAAACAATGTAAGATGGGACAAACTCCATCAGAGATTGCGATTTCATTAGGTAGAAAAACAACTAAAGGGTTAAAGTAATATGATATACGATGCAGACAACGAACTGACAGAAGATGAGATGAAGCAATTGTCAGAAGATGAGTTCTTTGAGTATTTAGATTCACAAACTGAATACCTAAAGCAATTCACCAAACCATTAGGTGAGTATCATACCAAAAGGTATGCTAGTATAGCTGCAAGTGTAGAGGGTAGAGAACTTACTGATGATGAGTTTGATTTCGCAAAGAAGGTTGGTAAGGAAGGTGATGAGGAAAATTATCAACGGATTATTGATAAGATGGAAGAGAAGGATTTGAAAGAGCCTGACAAATATGTGAAGAATGTAAAGACGAATCGTTCTCAATGGTTTGATTAACAATATGCTCGGGTGGCGGAATAGGTAGACGCGTTGGTCTTAAACACCAATGGACAGAAGTCCGTGCCGGTTCGATCCCGGCTCCGAGTACTAAGCACCCATAGCTCAATTGGATAGAGCAACGCACTTCTAATGCGTAGGTTACAGGTTCGACTCCTGTTGGGTGTACAAAGACCTCTTAACTCAGTTGGTAGAGTATCACACTTTTAATGTGAGAGTCCAGGGTTCGAGCCCCTGAGGGGTCACTAAAATAAATGATATGGATTTTTTGATAGGACTTTCTTCAGTAATACCAATGGTATTCTTTAATAAGATGGTACTTAATGTAGTACCTAAAGTTCACCCACATACAACAATGGGTATGATTATGATTATGTTAGTAGGTACAGGTGTAATATCAATCAGCTGGACATTTGGTCTACAATCGGAGATTACCAACAACACATCCTTTGTAATGGGAGTTGGGTTGGCTTTGTTCACTAATATGATTAGTAAGATATTATATCTTCTACAAAAACCATTTGGATAATTAAAAAATATTTTGTATATTTGTACCAATGAAATGGGAAATTGTAAATATAACTGATAAAATTCACATTCTAAAAGAATTGATGGACAATACTGCCACATTTGATATTGGTGACGAATATATTGTAAATGCTTTGATTACTGGTTCTCGAAACGATAGAGGTTCTGATGACGACTATGGGTTTGATATACAACCACACCATTTGACCTATATGAGAACTCTTTGGGATACTGCTATTGAAAATCAAATTGACGATTCAGTAATCCAAAAGATAAAACTTAAAATGCGGGAGAGGGGTTAAGAGAAACCCGTTTGACATCCAGTCAAAAGGAGGTGGGGCAGTTGCCACCCTCCCGCTCTAATTACATACATAGTGGATTATAAGAGTTTAGAAAAACTAATGGAAGTCCAATACCTAAAAGGTAGATTGGATGAGTTGTACAAAGGATATGTTCCCAATGATAACTCTACAAAAAACAGATTCGTAGATTATCGCATATCTAAGTACGAAGAGAAACTTAGAAATGTGGATGAGGTTATATTCCATCTCTACAGAATCGAACAAATTAATGTTCAACATTCCAAGCGGAAATCAAAACAGAATATGAGTAATCTTTTGTTTGATGCTGTCAGTATCTTAAAAGGTATACATTCAGAAAACCCAACAGTTGAAGTTATGGATTTGTTGAATAGGATGGAAGAGCAACTGAATAAGTATTGATATGATATACATTACTCAACATCCAATTAAGAAATCAGATTTAGGATTTCACGGAAACCTATTTGGTGGTAAGTTGTTAGCTTGGTTAGATGCAGCTGCTGTTGCATTCTGTGCAGAGTATTGCGATACTCCTCGTATGGTAACTAAGTCTATAGACCATTGTGTTTTCAATAACCCTGCCAAAGAAGGTCAGTTGGTTAAGATATATGGTAGTGTTCAAAACATAGGAATTACATCTATCACATTGAAGATGGAGGCTCGTTCTCATAATGTATATAATGGAAAACAGAATACCATACTTGCAACCAATATGACATTTGTTAGGATAGATGAGCAAGGCGATGCTATCCCCATTTCTGAAAGAGCGCATAATAAATTCAAAAAGAGTAACAATGAATAACTTAGACAATCAATATAATCTTCTACTAAACGAATTGTTGGAAGGTGGTGTTGGTAAAGAAGATAGGACAGGTACAGGAACTCTGTCTGTTTTTGGTAGACAAATCCGACACAATATGAAAGATGGGTTTCCCCTCATTACCACAAAGAAGATGGCCATCAAAACAATGATGACCGAACTCAAATGGTTTTTGAAAGGAGATACCAACATTAAGTATTTGGTAGAGAATGGATGTAACATTTGGAATGGTGATGCTTATAAAGCATACTTAGATAAAGAAACTACGCCAGGTATACCTCCACATGATTTTGTTTTATCAAGAAGTGAGTTTATCGATAAGATTAAAACTGATGATGAGTTTGCTAAAAAGTGGGGAGAGTTAGGCCCTATCTACGGTAGACAATGGAGAAGTTGGAGAGGACATCCCTATAGTACTAATCCAAATGATTTTGACCAAATCGAAAAACTTATTCAACAACTTAGAACAAATCCAGACTCAAGGCGGTTGATGGTTAATGCTTGGAATGTTAGTCAATTAGATGATATGACTCTCCCACCTTGTCATTATGGATTTCAAGTTTATACAAGAGAGTTAACCACTGAAGAGAGGAATGCATGGTTTCAACTTCATAGAAACGGTAATAACCCTACTATGAAATCTGATTGGAAAGACTATGAGTTAGACCAGCAGGATGTACCTAAGAGAGCAATCTCTCTGATGTGGAATCAGAGAAGTGTAGATACATTCTTAGGTCTTCCATTCAATATTGCTTCCTACGGAATGTTATTGGAGTTATTAGCTTGGGAAGTTAATATGGTTGCTGATGAACTGATTGGTAACTTAGGTGATGTACATCTTTACACCAATCACATAGAACAAGCTACAGAACAAATTGGTCGTACTCCTTTTGAACTACCTACAATAGAGGTATCCAATGTGGATATTCTTAATGGTGAGTTCGATTATGAGATTAACGACTATCAATCACACCCAACAATTAAAGCACCTTTATCAAATTAATATGAAAGACACAAAGTTTAAAATCGGAGATAAGGCATTCAAATCAAAAGGGTATAAGTTCCCATGTACGATCGTATCAGTATTCGAATCCTCAAAAGGAATCAGAGTAGTAGGCGAGATGGATGAGTATGGATTACTCCACATCTTTAATGAAGACCAATTGGAACACTATACATAATGGTAGTACACATTCATTATAGCCACTTTGGTGATAAGGCACGAAAGTTATTCTTAGAAGATAAGCTAGGAGATTGTTCTATCGACTACCAACATAACTCTATAATGGGTTGGGATGGTGATGAGGAAATCAATGTATATGACTTCACCAAAATATGTAGGATGGACAATCGGTTTAACTCCTATGAGCTGTATCATACAGAGTGGGGTATCACATTGGAAATAGATAAATCTTAAAATTTAACATAAATTTAACATATGGGGACTTGGATAAGTCCCCTTTTTTTGTTACATTTACAAAGTAATAATGAGAGATACTATGAGAGACAATACTAAATACTCCTCCTATTGGTTAAAGGATGGACTCTTTGATGATGACGCTACTATTGTCAATGATAATCAATCCAAACACAATAATCTTCTCGCTCTCGCTTCTTACAAGCGGGCAGTATCTAACTTCGTTAACATTGTAACGGGTGAGAATATTAATGTTACATTTGACCAACGTGGGGGTGATTCTTATACGGATGGTAAATCAGTTACCATCTCAGCTAAGATGGACGATAAAGACTTTGACCCTACTGTGGGTCTAGCACTACACGAAGGTTCTCACATCAAACTAACTGATTTCAATACGCTTAAAGACCTTCAGATTGCTAAGTATCCCAATCCTATAGATGCTACTTACATCACAGAGTTGATGGAGAAGTATGGTGGGATGCACATCTCAGAGGCAACAGAACACATCAATGGTATTCTAAAGAACCTACTGAATGTCATTGAAGACCGTCGTATTGACAATTACATTTACACTACTTCACCTGGCTACAAAGGGTACTACCACTCTATGTACGATAAGTACTTCAACGCTAAGATTGTTGACAAAGGTCTTCAGTCTTCTGAGTATCGTACTAATGATTGGGAATCCTATATGTTCCGTATCATCAACATCACCAACGCACATCGTGATTTGGATGCACTTCCAATGTTGAGAAAGGTTTGGGAGATGCTTGATTTGAAGAACATAGGTCGGCTCAAAAATACTTATGAAGCGTTCACCCTCGCTGCTGAAGTCTTCAAAGTGATTGAAGATTCAATCCCGTCCCCACAAAAGTCTGACAACAATGATGATAGTGGTAATGGTTCTGAAGGTGATTCTTCTGAAGATATGAATGGTGGTGGTGATTCATCCGAAACCGATGGTAGTGACAATACTGAAGGTAGTGGTGGTGAGTCAACCGAATCATCCAATGGTATGGATGACTCTGATGGTGATGCTGAAGGTGATGATGTGATGAGTGGTCAACCCAATCGTTCTTCCAATGGTGGTGGAGGTAAGGGTTCTTCAGATGTGCCTGATTTGACTGACCGACAAAAGAAACAACTTGAAAAAGCTATTGAGAAGCAAAAGAAGTTTCAAAATGGTGATATCACAAAGAAGAAAGTAAGTAAGACTGAAAACGAAAAGTTGAAGACTCTATCCAATGCCGGAATTGAGCAGAAAGAGGCTGGGTCTACTTATGGTGGTCAACACTACTACAGAAAGAACACATCAACGCCTGTTATTGTGGTTCGTAACTTCACCAAACAGCTTGTCGATTCCAGAACCATCGATATGCTTTGTTCGTATGATTGGCGTGTAGACAATAACCAACAGAACATCGACAAAGGTATTCGGATTGGTATTCAGTTGGGTAAGCGATTGAAGGTTCGTTCTGAAGAGCGTTCGTTGATTACTCCCCGAATGAAGAATGGTCGAATCTCAGGTCGACTACTGCATGAGTTGGGTATGGGTAATACACAAATCTTCGACCAAACTGTGATTAACAAACACAAGCCGGCATTCGTTCACATATCGATTGACGCTAGTGGTTCTATGAATGGTTCTAATTGGGACAACGCTCAGGTGGCTGCGGTGGCTATCGCTAAAGCGGCTTCAATGACTTCCAACCTTGATGTGGTCATCTCCTACCGAAGTATCCAACAAAGTGGTGGTAACAATTACCAACCACTTACTCTGATTGCATACGATAGTAGGAAAGATAAGATATCAAAGATTCAGCAACTCTTCAAGTATCTTGATACCAATGGTACTACTCCTGAAGGTTTGTGTTTTGAGTCTATCCTTGATGACATTGTAAAAACCAACAAAGGTGTTGATTCTTACTTCATCAACTTCTCAGATGGTCAGCCGGGCTTCGATAATAACGACATCTACTACACAGGTGAGTATGCTGTAAAACATACAGCGGAGCAAGTACGGAAGATGAATATGGCTGGTGTAAAAGTTATGTCCTACTTCATTTCAGACTATGGTTATGCAATGGATAACTTCAAAGCTATGTATGGTAAGGATGCACAACGAATCGATGTAACATCTCTAATTCCTCTGGCGAAGACTCTGAACAAAATGTTTGAGTGATGAATCTAAAAGTTAACACAAACTTAACATTGGAGATTTGGAAGTTACAAAAAGATTCCTTACTTTAGTACTGTAATTGAGAGATATGAGAAAGACAATAGAAGTAAAACGGATTTTAGATTACGTTAACAATCAACTGACTCGTACTGATGAGTATTGTGATGAGAAGTTTAAGGCTGGTATGTGTACTATGATTGAGAGAGTATTATTTGATACTAACCAGTATAATGGATATACTCCGTTGATTAGTGAGGCTAATGTGGGTGATGATGGTTATTACACTCGCCACTACCATATGAAAAGTTAACACAAACTTAACATTGGAGATTTGGAAGTTACAAAAAGATTCCTTACTTTAGTACTGTAATTGAGAGAGATAATTAACCGATAAACAAACAATAGATTATGGCGAAAGCACAAAGAAATGTATTCCTCAAAGTTGTTCGTAATGACAACAAAGAGTTGATTCTCGTTGATTCGAATGGTACTGAGTTTTTGGTGCCTGTGATTAATGAGAAGGGTACTTCACTCTACAAACGGGCAGTTGCCGCTGCTAACAATCCTTCTAAGTATTGTTTCAAAGCTAGGGTGAAAGGTTCTCTGTCTAACGGAACATTAGAGTTCGGTCGTGTTCCAGGTGAGAAGTTCAATGGGTCTGAACCTGTTGTCAACTTTAACCGACCAAATGGTGGTTTGGATGTTTTCAAAATGGTGACCATCGAAACTCCACCATCTGAGCCTGTTGAGAAACCAATGGAAGATAACTTCCTCAGTTTCATCCATACAGAGGCTAAGGGTTTGAAACCCCGAATGTTGTTTATGAGTGAGTTGAAGTGGAAGTATCTTATCCGAAACATCATCCGTGGTAAGAACATTATGATGACCGGCCCTGCTGGTTGTGGTAAGACGATGGCCGCCAAAGCCGCCGCCAATTCGATTGAGGGTTACACAATGAAAATCTTCAACTTGGGTTCAACGCAAGACCCCCGAGCAACTCTGATTGGTAATACTCAATTCGACACCAACAAAGGTACGGTCTTCAACCCATCACCCTTCGTCAAAGCAATTCAGACTCCAAACACTGTGGTAGTGTTGGATGAGATTAGCCGGGCTCACCCTGAGGCTCACAACATTCTGATGACGGTGTTGGATGCTGGTCAACGATACCTTCGGTTGGATGAGGCAGCTGATTCGCCTGTTGTCAAAGTGGCTGATGGAGTTTCCTTCATCGCTTCCGCTAACATCGGTAATGAGTACACATCGACTCGACAAATGGATAGGGCGATGATTGACCGATTCACCATCATCGAAATGGATACTCTGACCAAAGATGAGGAATCTGAACTACTTCGGATGATGTACCCATCGGTTGATGAGTCTGTGGTCAATGCGGTTGCTGAGATTACTTCGATGACCCGAAGTGAGGTCAAGAAAGAAACTCCTCAACTGACCAACTCACTATCTACCCGAACTGCGGTAGAGATTGGTTCTCTCCTCTACGATGGGTTCTCACTCGATGAGGCTGCTGAGATTACCATCTACCCTCTCTTCGATGACGCGGGAGGTGCTACATCCGAAAGGACTTACATCCGCCAATTCGTTCAGAAGTTCGTTGGGTCAACTGATGAGGACAATCTCTTCAATACTGAAACTGAAGATTTGACCAATCCTTTCTAATAACATCGGTTGGAGTTAAGAACCCCACTCAATTGGTGGGGTTTTTTTAAAACTAATTTTGATAATAACTTTATTTTTTGTATATTTATCACAAATTAAATTCTATGAATATAAAAGAATTGACAAACATTGTGGTTGAGACTCTTAAAGAAGATGGGTTCTTTGAGAATAAGTGGATGGATGAACATAAATTTAGACCACGCTTCTACAATTCAGTTAAGAGTATTAACCTATCAAATGATTTAGGTCATACATTAGAATCTTTGTTTACTATAGCAGAAGAAATATCTTCGGAGATTGTATCAGAGAATGTAACTAATACTATCGATGGGTTGGTAGAACAGAATATTGTAAGTAGAGTATATGATGAGAATGGTGAACTTACTTACTCACTAAATAAAAATTACAATGAGTAAAAAAAGAACATTGAATGAAATACGACAGGTAAAAGATGCTGTATACGAACACAAATATGATTTAGATAATGTGTTGCCTGATGAGTATTGGAATGCACTTTCTCAATCATTAGATGAGGTTGAACAATCATACAACACACCTGATTGGGATGAGATGGATAGTAACTACTATCATCAATTAAGAGAACGACTCAATAAAGGTGAGGATGAAGTAGGGCCACGAAAATTTAAACAATATCAGAGTACAGAACTACCCGTCCAATCGATTGTAATTCCTGCTGGTAGGCAGCATGATGGTGAGAAGATGGTTGCATATTATCACATCATCGTTGAAGATATGGAGTTGGGTGAGTGTAATGGATACTACCAATTGGTTACAGAAGAACAATTAGAAAAAGAGTTTAACATCAAATATAACAACTAAACTATGAAATACTACATTGCAAAAGTAAAGGTGATTACAACAGATGATAAGGGTCGCCAAAAGAAGACAACAGAACAATATTGTGTTCACGCAGTATCAGTTACAGATGCTGAAACGAAAGTACATGAGGAATTTAAGGACGATGGTCTTACATTCGAAGTTACATCAGTATTAGAAATGATTTTTGTAACTTTACCATCTAATTCTTCTTCAGCATTAGTAGCTCTATTAACTTCTTTTTCTAATTCTGTAGTTAATTTAGCATGTTTCCAAGCTTCAAAGT
>Ga0098051_1000611_pt1 | contig 13963 bp, 6 predicted proteins | sample 14BtaG_FD_77069 | JGI IMG/M metagenome (GOLD analysis project Ga0098051, IMG submission 77069) | Marine viral communities from the Subarctic Pacific Ocean - 14B_ETSP_OMZ_AT15311_CsCl metaG | ecosystem: Environmental > Aquatic > Marine > Oceanic | place: Pacific Ocean | collected 2015-01-18 | reverse complement strand
TCAAGGTAAGTACCTAATCTTCTGGCATCTCTACTTGGATCTACACCAAAGGACATAGCAACAATAAACTGAATAGAAGGTCTTGCCTGTGAGGCAATACCGAGTGTGCCGTCCTTGATAAAGTCGGACATACCTTCGCTTACCTGCTTCCTACCTGACTGAACATCGGACATCTCAGCAATAACTGGGAAAGCAGTTAAGTAATCCATAAGGTCTGCGGTTGCTTGTAGCTGTGGAATGCCGGGTCCATAGATTGAATATCTTTGTTTAGATTCCTTATTATCAATCAAAGCCATAAACGGACGGGACTTAGCATAATCTACTGTATCGTGTGTGTAGTCTCTATCCATCTCACGGAAGTAGTTGTTGGCAAGATAAGAGTTCTTCATACGTTCTGGGTTTGATAGAAAGCTTTTCATAACCTGACGGTAAGAGTTTCTACGGAAAGTCCAGAACCACATAACCTTGTTAATGTATCCCTTCTCAAAAGCAGACAGGTTGCCGTAATCAAATAGTGATTCACGAGCAAGTAGTAGTGCGTTGGCTTCTGTCTCTCCATTACGGAGAGCCTTAGCAAAGACAGCCAAACGGAACTGACCGTCTGTAAGGTTAGCCATTTCAGAAAACATATTCATCTGGCGATTACCAAAGTATGCTGGGAATAGATCTTCTTTGAGTGTCTGCTTTAGACCACCACGATATGCTGCCTTAAGATTACCACCAGAAAGCTCGGGTCCAATTCCTGTTAGTTTTTTAGATTCAAGTCCTGAGTAGGATGCAAACTCTTTGACCATGTCCTCGGTAAGCTCTGCCGATGCCTGTGAGCGGGTGATACCATTCTCACCAGCGATTCTAGCTAACTCGTAGTTTGTGTAAGCCTTACCAGTAGTGGGGTGAACAAAGAGAACACGCTCCGCTGCGTAAGAATAAGAAGGAGAGAAGTCTCCACCAGCAATGAATGTCTTGGCACCAAAGTTACCTTGTCCTGTAAGTGCTCTCATAATAGCGTGAGAGTCACCGTCAAAGATTGTAGCCTTTAGTGCGGCACCACCATAGTCGAGACCAAGTGATCCATAAACAATAGCTGGTGCAGTTCCATAGTTTGTTGTGAGGTAACGGAAGTTGGGTAGAAGGTTACCACCAAGCACACCACCCTTCGCGATGCGTGAGAAGCGACCATCGTTGAAGGCAGCACCGGGAGTACCAACCAAGTCGTTGACTACATTAACAAGTCGTGTGCCCCTCTTAGTAGCTTGTCCTCTAAGCTCCGTAGTGGCATCTATGCCGCGTTGAATCTTCTCGGTGAGGCTACCGCCCTCTTCCAAACTTTTAGCCAGTTCAGGGGAAGCCTTGCGGAACTGAGAGCCTATTGCCATCTCCATCATAGTCTCAGTAAACTGGTCGATGTTTGCTTTGCCAATAACTGCGGAGCGAATGCTGGAAGTTTCACCAAGAGCTAACGGAGCACGGAGTGTACTCTCAAGAACACCAGTCCTGATAATTTGTCTGTTTGATGCAGCAGCCTGCTTGATAGCAGTCTTTAGTGTGTTGTAGAAAAGAGGTGTGGTCTCTGCTCGTAGTGATGGGTAGATAGAATCAATGTAGGTTGAGGCACCAGAGTTTCTGCGAAGAAAGCCAAATGAGCCGGGAGGGAATACTTTGCTTTCGATTGCTGGGTTATTACCTTGCGCTGGCTTTCCTAAGATAAAGTCTTTTGCGTTTTGGATTTCTTTCTTGGTTGCATTGGGGTTCTTAAACATGACATCTTCTGCGATAATATCTCCAATCTCTTTCTTTAGGTTACGAATCTCGTAACCAAGACGACCTGCTTTTTGTGTAGAGCCTGACATATTAGTAAGATAATCTTCCACAATAGCAATATAGATCTTTGGGAAACGCAACTCAAGCCGCTTATTGATACGAACAGTCGTAGGATGAAGTATGGGAGACTGGTCTGGGTTCATAAACATAACCACATTATTTTTACCCGCTCTTCCTTGCAAGGCTTCAAGAGCCCCGTCGAGGTTCATTGAGTACCTCATTCCCCAGTTGCGGTAAAGTCTGTAGCCCTGAGACTTGATGCCCTTATTTGTTGGGAACAACTCTGGATAGGTTCTTGCCCAATCATCAAATACTTCCTCAACAATACCAGCCATTCTTCTGGTGGAGTATTGTGTGCTTAGAAGTTTTACATGGTCGTCCATTAGGAACATGGGTGCGGATTCTTTTGCGTTGTCCCAGATCTCAAGCAGACCTCTATCGTCCTGACGGAACCCGCCAGTCTCGTAGGGCTTGGTGATTGTGTGACCATAGCCGGCGATGTCATCTACTTCAGAGTCGAAAGCAGCGGCAGTGTAGAAGTCCTTTAGTTCATCTGCATCCTTAATGAAGCTCTGAATAGGCTTGCCCTGAATATAAGCGTGTGTATCACGGAGAACAGTAAGGGCTTCTATGTTTTTGTTTTCTCTCTGTAGTTTAATGAAGGTTCGTCGTAATTGAACGAAGTCATCATGCTGCAACATTACCTTTACTAACTGCCTCATTTCAGCAGGGTTGACCAACATACCATCAAGGAACTGGGTTCTACCAGATGCGTTAAGCGCATCCACAACTGATTCATATCCACCATAGACCTGAGAGACATAGTCATCAAACATCTGACCATAAGATAAATCAAAGAAATCGTCGATGCCAGAATTGGGTACATCAACATCGCTGCGAACATAGTTCTCACTAATAACCTTAGCCCATGCTTCTGGTGGAGAAGAGGGCTTACCCTCTGCTTTCAGTAGAGCACGCGCCTGTCGGTATCTACGCTTGAAGTCTTCTTCAATAGCACCAAACTTCTGTCCAATCTCAGAGATAAACTCTTCAGACATTGGGTTACCAGCAGTTGGTTCGCCACCTGTAATAGTTTTACGGATGGTTGCTTTGCCTGCACCCTTCGCTACGTTCTCAATAGAACCACCAGCAAGTTCCTTTGGTGTAAGAATCTTAGACCTGTAGAACTCCAAGTCCATAGAAGCAGTGGGTGTATCACTAATAGAACGAAGGTCATCGGCTACATTTCGTAATGTTTTGTAGCCGGGTTGCTTTGAGGCAACAATGTCGAGACCATGATTAAGTAGCCCGTTAAACTCCTGCGGTGACATAACCAAGACACCATCATCGAATGCGTTGGCTCTTTCAAGTCTTCCAGCAAGTTCACTTAGAATATCAAAAGTCTCATCTTCAAAGCGAACTGATGTGATATCAAGAAGTTCTTTAACTGCACCGAAGTCTTCTTCCTTAAAGACCAAGCCCAGTCCTCGACTATCTGCTCTTTTAGCTTTTGCCGCTTGCTCAATCTGTTCAACAGCGGAGTCTCTCAACTTACCAAACAATTTATTAAACTCATCGACTGCGGGCGCAACCTGTGAATCTGGAAGGAAAGAGTTTCTGGTAATTCTTGTAAAGTTTGGTAGAAGCTTTGGGCTAACCTGACGGAGCTTTGTATTGCCTGCATCAATAAGAAACTGCTTTAGCACAGCCCTCTGGGCATCGTCCCCAAGATCTGTTAGAGCCTTGAAGCCTCTCTTCTTTGGCAAGGCAGCAAGGTACTCCTTAACATCCTTGAAGGTAGTACCGGCAATCTGATTTAGATTGTCTATGTCATTAACAAATCTTGGAGCGATAAGTGCTTTAAGTTCAGGAGACAAAGAAGACATAAAGTCATCGAAGGCTGTGCCACCCTCAGAGACCAGATACTTTCCATAGTCAGCCATTTCACCCAAGGCTTTGTCGGAAGTCAAAGCCTCGCCTCTTGCTAATTGTCTCTTACTTGCTTCACTTAATGAATCAGATAGAGATGCACGGCGAAGGATAACCTCTGATGTTCTTTGCAAACGAATGAAGTCTCTTGGTTCATCAATAACATCGAGACCAAATTCTTTACCAATCTTCTCAAAGTCTGCGGCACCTCTTTCACCAAGTTCCTCTACAAGTTTTGCCCTACGTTTATCGGGAGCAAGTTTGCCCCAATCATCAAGTAGTCCTTTCTTTTCTAAGCGAGCAGATCCAGTTAGGAATACAGCGGCATCCCCTTGTTTACCAGCATCACCAGCATAACGAGCAAGTGTGTCCGCATATACATCGCCCTCAGCAAACTCTGGGAATATGTAACGACCTTTTAGTTTTACCTTTCTACCACCGGGGATAAGTGCTCCAACATCGGAGACACCACGACGAAGACCAGCTTTTACACCAGTAGCAACGGCAGAAGTTCTTGGTAGGCTAAGAGCACGACCAAGGGATCGTGCCTGTGCTCCTGTCTTAACTGCGCTAGTTACAGCACCAGAACCGGGAATAGGTTTGAGAGCAAAGTCAACAATAAGTCCAGCACCACCACCAATGTAGCGGGTAACATCTGTAACTTCTTCTTGTAGCTTTGGAGGGAGACCTGCGGCTTCTGCGGCAAAGTCAGCGATGTCAGCACCCGCACCCATAACTGCGGTGCCTTCTTTAACACGCTGTGCGATTGTAGATAGGATTGGATCTTGGTCTGATTGTGCAGCCTTACGAACTGACTCATTTGGACCGGGGAATAGAATAGGTGCTCTTTCTAATACTTCTTCACCAACACGCTCACCTACACCAGCAGCGACAGAGATGGGGGCGGCAAGTGTTCTAAGGGAATATAGGGCTGGTGATTCAACAAGCCCACCACCGGGACCGGGTGAAGTAGTTGCGCTCTGTAGTACTTGTGCTCCAAACTCTTTGTAATCACCCGCTTTATCTGGGAGAGGACCACTTCTTTTGAATCTACCTGTTTCGATTATTTCTCTACGACGCTTAGTGTATTGTGGGTCATCTGTGGCAAGACCTTTTAGTGTCGCAATCTTTTCATTAAATATGTCTACTGCTTTTTGATTGCCCGCACGATCTGCCAGTACTCGTGACATCTGGTATTCTTCTAATAAAGATTGTGCTGCAAGTTGTGAGGCTTGCATCTCTCTACGTTTTTGTGCTTGGGTTTGTTCTGGGGTCTGAATAGTCTGTGGAGTAAAAGCCTGCATAAGCTCACTACCACCAAGGTCATCTTTTACATAATCAACGACAGGCTGAAAGATACCAAAAGGTGTAGGCTTGCCACCAGTAGTAAATGATTGATCAAGGATGGCATCGGCTTGCTTAACAGCAGCCGCTTCACGTTCTGGCTGTAATGTACCAAGCGGGTCACGAGAACGACTATCAATAAACTGACTACGCTCTTGACCTAAATCAACAGGCTCAACTCTACCGGGCTCTGCTGTGAACTCGGGAGTTTCTAAACCTACTGTCTCTTCACCACCAGCAATCGGGGCTGGTGCAGGTTGAGCGGTTACTGTTGCCTCGTCAGGGAATAACTTATCAAAGGCTGCTTGTGGTAGTTTATCGTACCTACTTGGGTCTGCCCCTACTGATTTAAGTCTTTCTAACTGAGCGGGTGATGGGGTAGCCAAGGTTATTCTCCAATAGGTGCTGTGTCAACCGGCTCCTCTGGTGCATCGGGAGCCTCAACAGTTGAGCCGATGTCAAGTCCCGCTTGAGAGTACAAAGGTTTGAGTGGGCTTTCATCTTCCCTACCCATGTACTGACTCTCAATGTCAGTAATATCTAAACCAAAGATAACCTGTGCTGCTTTCTTTTGGTCAGCAGAAGCAGGGAATTCTTTAGCAAGATAGCTGAGAAGCTGCTCATTAGTTTGGTCACCCTTGGCTTTGTTAGCTTTGTAAAGGTCAGCCACTTCAATACCAATAGGTGTTCCAAGCAAGGAGGTGAATGCTCTACCATTATCTTCTTTTACTAGTCTCAGGGCTTCAATGTAAGCCTGTCCCTTGGCTTGGGTATCTTTCTGCTTGAGAGATTGTGGAGCCTTTTCTACTGCTCTGCGATCAAGAGCCCTATCAAGTGGTAGGTCACCAAATGCATCTTTACGAGCACCAGCTTCTACTGCCTCAATATCTTGGCGTTCTTCTCTTGCTGCTACGTCTTCATCTAGTTCAGCACCAAGTGCTTGGTCAAGGTTAAGGTTAGCATCGGAGGTAATCTGTAGAACTTCATCAGCGGTGGACGCAGCGGTGTCAGCAGCCCTTTGGAAAACAGCAAGCGTCTCTGAGTCAAGGTTCTTTTCTTTTGCTCTCTCAAGGTCGTTGAGGGCATCTACTTGGGCACCGATAGCTTGGTCGAGTAACTTCTCACCTTCTGCGATAATATCAATCTGCTCACCGGCTGCTACTGCTTTTGCTTGTTCAAGAAGAGCACGGCGTTTCTTTAGTTCTTGGTATTTACTAACACCAACTTCAAGACGAGAATCTTCTACTCGTTCTCTTGGAGACATAGGCTCGGCAAGGTCTGCTTGGGGAACAGGGATCTGAGCTTCCTCTCCATCCATGATAGCGTCAACACGACGTAGCTGAATGTAGCGAGGTCTATCTGGGTCAGACAAATCAACAGTAAGACCTTCGGCTTGCAAAGCCTGTAGAATGCCGGGTTGATTACGGATTTGTTCTAGTTGATCTGGTGGGATAGGTTGTCCAATAAAGGCACGTCCTCTGTCAGATACACCTGCAAAGTAATCCCTTCTATCAAGAAGTGTTGTGGGTCCGCCACCAAAGGGAGAACCTACGCCACCGATAACATCACCAGCTTGTCGTGGTCCTTCTTTACCTGAGAACAATCGTGGTCGTTCATCAGTAACTTCACCACCAAGCGGAGTCTCAGCAGGCATACGACCTGCTCTTGGATCAGCATCCATACCGGGCATCAACCTATCAAGTAGACCACCGGGAGTTCTGTAGAAAATATCTCCCCTCTCTAATAGACCGGGACGACGGGTAGGCTGTGTTTGCTGGAACTCACGGAAGCCAGCAAGAAGGGCATCCCTATCTTCTGGTGTTTGTAGTGAGGCAAGTTCAAGTAATCTATTTTGCTCAAAGGCAGGACGAGTGCCGGGGAAGTAAGCATCCATGAAGGCTTTTCTTGCTTGACCAACAGGATCTTGTGAGCGGTCAGTAATAGCTTTTTTGTATTCAGATCTGAAGCCTGCAAGTTCTTCTTTCTTAGCATCACGCTCAGCTTCTAGCCTTTTCTGTTCTTCTTTCATAGAAGAGGGAGCTTGGGTTCCAAGTAGAGAAGTAGACATGCCACCAATCTTGGCAATCTCACCTTCACTTAAATCAGTTACTTCTTTCTCTGCTTCAGATAAACCGGCGACAGTTTGGTCATCAATCTTCTTTTGGTGACGTTGGACAGACTGCTGGTATTGTGGTGGAACTGCTGCGAGCACAGCGTCACGAGCCATAGCATCAAGGTCGGGCTGTGTTAGTCCAGCGAAGTCGGGGTCAGCAGCAAGCTCCTGCTTCTTTGCTGAAACATAAGAAGAGAAGAGGGTGTAGTTAGAACCATCAACAGATAATTCATCTTTGGGTAGTTCTCTTGAGCCCTGAATAGTACCATCAAGTTGTTCGAAGCCAGCGGTTACATTACCACCGGATGCTGTGTAAGCATCCTGACCAGCACGCTTTAGGTTGTCAGCAGGAGCCAACCTACCTTCAGCACGGGAAGAAGACAGCTTACGAGCGTTATACTGACGAGCACGGGCAGCAGCTTGTTCCTGTGTAAACTCAGTTCTTGCGTCGGCACGGTCAGCAGTATAAGCAAGGCGGGCAGCAGAGTTAAGGTAACCGGCATTCTTCTCTTGTCTCCGTGTTGTGAAATCAATCTGTTCTTCTCTGTTCTCACGAATCTGCCTTTCAATAGCAGAGATGTCCCTACTGACATCGTCAATAAGTTCTTTGTAAAGAGCCACCTGTGGGGACTTAGCTGGATCTTGGGAGTAATATTCTAGTAGCCAATCATACTGTTTAGCAAGTCCACCGAAGTTAGACTTGTATTTGGCTGCGCGGGTTGTTGGTTTCCCGTATACATCTGCGACTGAGGGCATTATAGTTTATTCCTTTTACTTTAATGAGCTACTGAGAGGACCAGCCATTTGAGGATTAAGGGCGATGTACTCGGCAAACTGAGCTTGTTCTTTGGGGTCTGTGATTCCATACTGAGAGCCAATAGCTTTTGCTACGGCAGGGTTCTTAGCACCTGCAATCTTTCTCTTTTGAGTATAGAAATCACCAGCCTGCTCAAAACCTACCTCGGCTAACTGAGCACGACGTTCCTGCTTTGCCATTTGTCGCTGACCTTCCTGAGCCATGCGGTTTTCTAGCTCTTGCCTCTGTTGCTGTTCCTTCTCATAATCTGCTTGGTTGATAGCATCGACGGCTGCTGTTCTGGCAGCAAGAGATCCAGTATCAGCGAGGGCGGCTTGCTGTAAAGCCATACCACCACCAGCGTCACCTGAAGCCATTAGCTGTCGTCTTCGCTGTTCGCCTTCTGATTGTGTCTGTAGAATCTGACTATCAAACTGAGAGCGCATCATCCTGCGCTCTTCATCAGTTAGACCAAGAGCATCCATTTCTCTCATACGCTTAAGTTTACCAATCTCTTTGATATTGTATTTGTCGTAATCAGACTTCTTACCCCTGATTGCATTGCCTACTGCTTTGCCTGCGACTGGGGCAGCGGCTCCAATTAGTAGTGCTCCGGTTAAACCTAATGGCATGATGATAATCTCCTGTGTTTCATTAATTAAGTGGCTGTCAAGTTTAGAAGATTTCAGCAGGATAGACCTGCCTGTATCCGTTTCTATTTGCTGTGTTGCTGGCTGTTCCAGCATTGTAAAAAGTTTCTACCTGAAAGGTATGCTGACCAACATAAGTGAACTGGTTTCTTGGATCTGTGAGGACTTGAAACTTATGCCAACCACGCTCAAGTGGAGCAGTAGTCATGTACTGCATGTAAATGAATCTACGTTGTGCTGGTACAAGAGTCTCGGGGTTAGCGATATTAGCCGCAACAAGGTAGCCGGGTGTCCAAGTTCCACCATTCTCATTAAAGTTTAGAGCGATTGTTTGGTCTTGTACTACACCATCAGATGCTAGGAAGTATCTATTACGAACACCATTAGCGTTGGTCTTGGTAGCATTAAAAGGGAACCATGCTCCCTTACAGGGATCAAGAACACCACCGTAGGCAAAGCCTGAGAATGTAACAAGCACATGACCTGTTTGTTCTAGGAATACTTCTTTACCAAACAAACTTACGTGACGGGTAGACTTGGTTGGGTCGTTGGCTTTGATAGTGCAGTCTGAGTAGTTGCGCTGATAAACCTCACCAGTTCCTTTGTAAGCTTTGTAATCTGAGTACATATCTCCATAGACTGGGAAGTTGTAATCATCTGTTACAGCAAAGAACTCCCCTTCCATAATGTCTGTCGTATCAAGTGTGGCGGTTTCAACATCGCCACCTTGGATTTGATTATTAATATAATCTCTCGCCGCATCGAAGTTATCTTCGAGCGGTTGTGCATCAATCTTAGAGTTGATAACAAAGTTACTGGGAGGTGTATAAGCCATGGTGTTTCCTTAATAGTTGGGCTGAATCAAGAAGCCTTGCCTGTTTTCAAAACGAACCGTGCAGTTAGTGCCATTATCAACACGACCTTTCAAAACAATATTAGTGATTGCGGTGTTGGCGGCGGGCATCCAAATGTAGGACACAGGGTTTCTTGTATAAAATGTAGTTGTCTCTGAACGAGAGCCAGTAAAGCCTCGCCCATCCGTAATGGTTCCATAACCAAAGATAGGAGAGATAGGCACATCTGATCCACCACCACTTGGTGTATAGAAGATTTGCAAGTAATAGTTTGTAGCTCCTTTGTCATCGGGAGTACCAGCACCACCTGTGTAGGCAGTAACCGTAGCAAAGGGATTAAACTCGATGCGTAGCATATCTGTGGCACCAATCGTTTTTACATAAGGAATGTCTTGCACATCAGAGAAGCTGGTGGTTGAGATAGTAACTGCCGAAGCGATGTAGCCACGAGTTAAAGTATCACCAAGAGCATTAGGGTCATCAAGGTGGTCGCGGGTAATACACTCAGAACGTGTATTAACCCCCTCAATCTTGCCCTTAGTGCCGTCAGTATTTTCTTTTAGGTTAGTGAACGGGGACATAATCCCTGTTGCTGTAGGGACTGTTCTGTCCTCTTGATAGTCGTAGTTTGTTTTAGCCATATTGTTTTACCTGTATTGATTCCTTACCCAGAGTTGTGCTGAGTAGAAGTTTACCTTTGCTGCATCTGGGAAGGTTACCTTGTTAGATCCAATGTCAAAGGTTGCGGAGGCACGAATGTCGATGTCAACTGCCTCCGATGATCCAACAGGAATAGCAAATGGGATCTGGTAGGTTTGCCTCTTACCTGCTGGTTGTGGTCCTGTAGTTCCTACAAGAACATCATTTACAAAAACATAAAGTGTGACGCGACCATCTGTACCAAAGTTACCAGTAACGGGAGGGGAGCCTTCGGTTCTTTTAGAGAAGCCATAGTATTCTACGTCTACTGTTGCACACCCTTTGAGCATACCTTCTTTTGTAGGGATGCGTAGAAAGCATCCTGAACTATAAGCAAGGCTTAGGGGATAGATTGCAGCAACCCAGTTAGGTGAGTCAGAGCTAAAGGTTTCAACTGGTGGTCCAAGAATAGTGGTACTTAGACTGGCATCACGAAGCCAAGTAAAGTTCTCTACTTTCTTATCTGTAATGTAGTAAGAATCTTTAATGCCTACCCAACCAACACCAGCAGTAGTAGTCTCGTCAGGACGAGTAGGAACATTTGCCACTCTTGTTGGGACAACGAACTTAGTCTTATCAAAGCCCTCAAAAGGTAGCTGCTCTGCTGCAAGCTGCCCATTAAACTCTGAGAAGATCTGTTGTGACTCTTCGTTGAATCCATCGTTGTTAGCTATATTCTTTTCTAGCTTTTCTATGTGTGTATAAATCTTAGCCATTAGGGTGTCTTCCTTTGTCCTGCACGGATATTGATTGTCTTACGCTCGCCACCAACCAACTCAATCTGATAGGAAACAACTTGGAACATATTTGAAGAGCGAAGCTTAAATGTAAACCATGACACGAGACCAGTGTTTACATCCCATCGAACACGAGTAGTTCTGCGTTGACCCCAAGGTGTGCCTGCGTTTGGACCAAGAGTTAGTACGGTCTTATCAAAGGTATCTAGATTAGCGCCACCATAGATAGCATCCATCTTTGTAGTGCCAAACTGTTCAGCAACAGTAGTGGGCTGTGAGCCTGCTGCGGTGTAATCGTCTCTATAATCCTGAGCATATAAGAGATCAATACCATTTGTTCCTGCGCTTAGAACTTCTACCTCAACAGATAGAACTCGCTTCTTAATAGAGTCGTCACCAAAGTCTTCCCATGCGGCAGTCCATTCGGAGGTTAGGGCACTTGCCTCTGTAGCAGGTAAGACCGAGAACTGCCCATCGGCAAAGCGATAGTTCTGTGCTGGTACACCTCTACGCTTTCCTGCCCAAACACATAAGGTTCCGGGGGATACTCTCGTGTCATTTACGACAGGTGTGTTGATAGAGATCTGATTTCTAAATGCTGCAATGAACCTACCATCTGGAAGTGTAGCAATAGAGTTAACTTCAAAGTCACTACGGGTTTCATCTACATCATTACGCAAAGACCACACATTACCTTGTGTGTGATAAACAACAGAGCGAGTGTTCTCGGTATTACCATCAACAGGATAGAAGCACCACCACTCTTTCTCTTTGTGAGAATATGAAGCAGTTGCCATAGCCAAAGAAGATTTACTGATGCGTTTCATTTCTTTCATAATGGAATCAGATACTCTCGTAAGGCGGACTTGTGAGCCGCCTACAGTACCACCCTCAAAGACGTAGATGCCGTCGTAAGAGATAAAGAAAACTCCAAGCCCCTCCACATTAGTAATAGTATTTGAAGCCGTTGTACCTACATCTCCGCTCAATCTAGTGCATACATAAGTGCCGTTGCCAGCAGGGCGAACAACATCAATCGCTCTCTCACGGAAAACAAGTAGGTTGTCGTAGTAAGGGAAGATCTGTGTAATAGCACCGCCGGCTCTGTTACCTACATCGAAGTAATTAAATGTTCCAAATTGTTCTGGTAATCCTTGGTCAGAATAAATAAGGCGAGTGTCAGTTCCCTGCCCACCAGCCAACCACATACGATTGTCCCAGTTAGAAGAGAAGCGGTAAGAGGTTGAGATTACTGAAGAAGCAAAGCGACTAGGGGCTCCAATAGTAAGAAGGTCATCAGGCATTACGTCTAAATGATTGATAGTGCAGTTGTCGTCTATTTGTCTAACCAAGTAGAACTGCTGGTCTCTTGCATCGTTGCGTAGATCTCCAAGTGATTTGGTTCTGTAGATTCTACGGGCAGAAGTACCGGGTGGTCCTGTGGGAACCTTATCAATAAACACACCAAAGGTAGTGTTCTCTGTGGCTGCGGTGTTTGACCATCTAACTGAAGTCACCGTCGAAAGCGGTGACTCTGAACCTGTGTCTGAAATAAAACTAACTTTGTATTGGTAGTGGTTTGACTTGTTATCTCCGAACTCTCCTAGTCCGCCACCAGAAGTGTTTGAAGTAAAGCCCATAGAAACCTTGCCACCTTTGGGTGGATTGTATGTACTAGTGGGTGGATCTGCATCTAAGTCACAAGTCCCAGTATAGTAATCAGGATCTGGCTCTGTAAGCTGTAGGGGTGGTGTGGGCTCTGTGAATCCAAAAGGAAAACAACGCTCTCGACCCCACCACTTTAGGGGTAGATCTTTACCATTAACAATACTGAGAAACCTACCGAAAGGAGTGTATTGCTCATCGGGGTCATCAGATTTATTAGAAACTCTCGGTGTAAAATTTAGGGTACGAAAGAAGGGGAAGGTAGCCGAGCCAAGACCATAGGTGTTGCCATGCTCATACTTTAGAATACCATCGGCGGTCTTATATACTTTGTAGATCTCTGAGCCTCTATGTCTATTCCAAACATATACTCTTGATTTGTCTTGGGTAAGGGTGGATGTATTAGAGAGCGTGTGGTTAGCATTAGGTTTGCACTCATGCTCCCATCCCCTGTCGTTAAGCCAGCCGTATCCAACGTCATCACGACGCATGTTAGAAATAGAAGAGGCTGTTTCTGTAGGTGCTTCATATCGCTGGTCAACACCACCTGCAATACGATCACCAGTTGAACTGGATTTCATAGAGATTTGTTCCTTAATGATTGCTGGTCAAAGATGTATCTACGACGTGAGATACCAAACTGACCTTTCTGTAGGGCTAAGTCTGTTCTGTCAATATACCTTTTCTCTAACTGTTTCATCTTCATATCAATTTTGTTCCTGTAAACCTGAGCAAGCTGAAGGTTTCCATTCTTGTTATAAAGATCTTCTAGTGTTCCATAAACAATCAAGCTATGGAACTCGTTAGGAATTGTGGGTGTGTCTGTAGCAATAGCCAAAGGTGCAGGCTTGTAGTAGTAGCGAAGCTCTAATCTACGGAAGAAGTCTCTGATACGAAGAGGTGCTACACCTGCTGGTGCAGAGTAAAAGTATTCAAAATCAAAAGCATCAATACGTGGGTAAGGTCTGATGCGGAAATGTTGTCCATCATATTCCTGATAGATCTTGGTACCTTGTCTGAAGGAATCCTTAGAGAAGATAAGAAGTTCATCAATTGTGTCAGCAACTACGAGTGGGTCATCTTGGTTAGTAGTGTTTAGAACAACAGGTGATGTAACTGGTAGACCTGTAATAATTTGTCTCCAAAGAGGAAGACCTAATCTTTCACCTGTGATGTGGTTGAAGTTTGCATTATACCAAACAACTTTCTTGAGACCCTCAAAGGGTCTCTTCGTTCCCGGTCCTGAAGCATAGGTTGTGTTAGCAGACTTAACTGGTTTATCATCAAATGTAAGAAAGTTAATCTTCAGGCGCTTGTTCTGTGTGTTAGGACTTGGGTTCTCAAACTGAGTAATA
>Ga0098051_1000601_pt1 | contig 14109 bp, 1 predicted proteins | sample 14BtaG_FD_77069 | JGI IMG/M metagenome (GOLD analysis project Ga0098051, IMG submission 77069) | Marine viral communities from the Subarctic Pacific Ocean - 14B_ETSP_OMZ_AT15311_CsCl metaG | ecosystem: Environmental > Aquatic > Marine > Oceanic | place: Pacific Ocean | collected 2015-01-18 | reverse complement strand
CCTGTATTGTTTCTATCATAGAACAACGTTGCACGAATATCATCTCTAAATACTGCACGCGGTCCGATAGCAGCTCTCCACGAACCGTTGTTGATAATCAACATACCGTGATCGCTTAACTGGTTAGCACCACCTAATGAACCTGCGTTTGGATGCGACCAATATACACCGTAAGCATTCTGTGTAGCAGTACCTGCAGCATTAATCGAATACTGATCATCCATATTAAAGATTGTTTGTAATCTTGTAGATGCATAAGTACCTGTAACACCTGTTCCATAATTCATCATTCTTACAGTTCCATTAATCTGAACTGTATTCATGTTGGATGTAGAATTAGGATCTGCGTAATAACCAGTATTATTTGAATCTATGAATCTTGCCGCGTATAGATCACCGTTACCAATGTTAGTGTTATGTATCGCGGTAGTACGCATTGGGATTTGACGTTCTTTTGTTCTTGACGGCAAACCAGAGTTTGTAATATCGGTTACAAGGTTAATATCATCGCCGTTTGCGTTTCTTACGTGAACTGCAAATGAATTCCAATATGATACTCGCGGCCACCAGAAACAAAGAACTCCACCATTTTGGAATACATACATTGTACTGAAACCAGCTTTACCGATATGTTGACCGGAATAGTTGATAATAGTATTAGCATATAAGTAACCCTGAGCAGTAAAGCTAAACGGTACATCACCAGAATAAGATTTACCTGTTGCTTCAAGTACAAACGAAGCGCCGTTAGTAGCAGTGGCAGGAATACTTGTTCTTACCAATGTACCTTGAGTAAAGTTAGAACCTGAATGTCTGTAAGTCCTTACATAATTACCTCTTAACTGAAGATCATATAATCTAGAGTTAGAAGCAAAGTCACCATAGTAACCAGTATTATTATTGTCATAATAGATTGGTGAACGAGTTTGATTGAACGCGTAGAAGATACCGTCTGTATCGAGTCTTGCACCTTCTCTGTTCGAAGTATAGAACATTCTTGTTCTTCTACCAGAATAATAGTTGAGGTATAAATCATTACCGTTCTGAGCATCAATATGGAAGTTACCACCCATATAGATTCGACCACTATTATTTACAGAAGTAATTGTTGCGCCGTTTTCAACTTGTAAATTATTTACTCTTGTATTTCTAAATCTTGCATCACCTTGACTTGAACCAAAGTAATATGCTGTATTTTCACGATCATAGAATATGTTAGCTCTTACATCATTCATGTAAGATACACCACCGAAGTCACCGTAGTACGAAGCATTATTTGCATCATAGTATACAGGAGCACGCATATGTCTTGTGCCGTGAAGTACTTCAGTAATTAATCTTGCGTTATATTGAACTCTGTCACCCCAAAGAACAAAGTCAGCTCCTGTTCCATCTGGGTTACTATCAGATACAACTATCTCTGCATCAAACGCTGTATTAATAAATCCAATTCTATTACCAGCAAGTGTTAATGTATTAAAGTGCGATTGGCCGGCTGGATTTGCGTAATAACCTGTATTATCTGTATCATAGAAGATCGGAGCTCTGAAGTCCTGACTAGCGGTACCACCAGGGCCGATGAATCTACCGTCATTGGCAATATAAGATCTATCAGAACCGTTCTGTCTGAACTGAACAATTCTATTTGAGTTTCCGTTAGATACGATGTACCAACGGTTACTGTGCATCTGAATCTTACCTACACTATTTCCTGGGTTACCTGTCCAAGATGAGTCACCACTTGAACGAATATCTGAACTTGTAATATTAAGAGCGTTTGCACCGCCGTTAAAATCAACATCTCCTTGGAATACCATTGCATTAAATACAGAAGTACTTGCTGGGTCAGCATAATAAGCAGTGTTATCAGAATCATAATAACGATTAGCATACATTGAAGCGTTGTTATTACTGTTAACACCAAGAACAGGTATTGTTTTCCATGATGAGAATGATGACCATGAATTTCTGAATCTCAGGTTTCCAATCGGACCACCTGCCATCTGCCAACCGTGTTGAGTTCCACCGTTACTATAGTGATATGCCTGTACACCAACCCAATGCGAAGTACCGCTTGGTTGGTTAGCTGGGTTTGACCATGTATCAAAGAATCCTGAACCCCAATGGGCAACAGTGTTCATGTCAATTCTACCCCAACCTTTAGAACCTGTCCAATAGTTAGAGTCACCAGTAATATTTGGTCGTCTACCGTAGTTACTTATTGCACCACTTCTTGTATGCCCAGGCAATCCAATCTGTGCTTGACCACGAGCACTTAGACCTTGCCAGTTAGTATCACCAGCAAAGTTACCATAATAAGTTGTATTATCTGAATCGTAGAATAATGGAGCACGGAAACTGAATGGTGATTGAACATGACCGCCTTGATGCATGAACATATTATCACGTCTTGTACCTTGTGATTTAACAAAGAAGTGTAATTGTCCTGTAGACCATCCGTTGACAGTACCTGCACCTTCTTTCTTAGCAATAAGACCTGCTAGGTTAACAGAGTTACCTGAAGTCGGACCTTCACGAGATGTAAATACTAAACTTGTTGTTCCTTGGTCAACACCGTTGTTGTTATGGATCGCAAGAGCAGGTATAGAAGCATTAAGTCCTGCACCTGTATGATCTTGTCTTACATATAATCTTGTAGTATATGAACCAGGGTTTCTATATGATGCACCGTCCCACTGATAATGTGATTGACCGTTTGAACTGTTTCCTCTAATATAAGCATAGTCTCTGGCATACAGTCTATTTGCATCAACAATATTCATTCTCGACGTGCTATTAGGATCTGTGTACCAAGCAGTATCATTGCTATCGTAGAATATTGGTGCTCTTAACGATGAACCAGCTTGTAGGCTGTTATTAACATAAACGTTATTACCACCTAATGGATCGGCACTATTATTAATGGACATGACCTGCGTGCCCATGTTATAATCATTATAGAAACGCATACCGTTATAGGATGCATTGGCTCCCATCTTAATACCGGTGTGGAAAGCAATTCTTAAATCAGGATATGGGTAAGACCATGCTCCGCCTTCCTTATAGATAGCATATGCTGTACTTCTGCCTGACGCAAAGTATAAACCAAACTGACCGCTATCCGAAACATCACCATCATTTGTAAAGAAGTTTGCTTGTTGGATATTATGTCGAGACGTACCTGCCTGATTTGTATACCAAGCAGTATCATCTAGGTCGTAGAAGATTGGTGCTCGCACTGAACCCCAATGATAAAGAGCAGTATTGTTTGCTCTCATCTTTTCAGAACCGCCCGCTAATAATCTCATACCATAAGTATGGGAACTACCCATACGAATGTCCATTCCGTATTCCGTAGCATTACTACGGTTCTTATTAATTACAACTCCCCAATCACTATTACTTGTTGCAGTGAAGTAAGCAGTTGCATCATTAGTATTATTTCGTCCACCGCCATCAACAATCAATTCTTGCATTGTTTGTTTTACGGTATTAGAATTAGATGCAGGATCATTATAGTATGCAGTATTTCCTCTATCATAATAAATGTTAGCATCTATACGATCAGCTGTTAAATCATTGATTAGAGATGTACTATTAGGATCTATATAGTAATTAGTATCTTCACCTGAATAGAATCGAGCTGCATATACATCGTAATCTGTTTTAATATTTGAGTGATAATTAACTCTCTTAAGAATCGGCATGGTGAATTCACGAAGAGCTCCACCACTTGGATAGTTATATAGAATTCTTAATCTTACATATCTTACACCGCCACCATCTGAACCACTATAAGGCGTATGAGATGTTGGTATTGTTGTATGAGCTCGGAATGTTTGCCAAGTTGTTTGCGTAGGTATTGTTCCACCTACAACAAAGTAAGTAGTACCTGTGTTACCTGCGATTGGCTTCTTATCTTTATCGAATCTCTCAATACCATAATAGAGTCGACCACCTGAACCTGAAATTGTTTTCTGGTGTATTTCACCAAATACCTGTTCGCCTGGTTCAACTTCAATATAATCTGAATAGAAGTTTCTATAAGCGGAGGTTCTTAATACGTAAGATGATGAACCTGGTGCATCTGGTGATTTAGCAAATTCTGCTGTAGTGCTTGTAGTATGGTTTTCGTCACCTTGCATTGCTTTAATAACACGTTTCTCAAAGTACATAGTACCATCAAATAATGTTTCATCAGCAGCACCACGAGTATATAATTTACTCAGTGATATATTTTCATTACCACCATTTAGCGCAAAGTTACTTGCAGCAACTTCACCTTGGAAGTATGCGTTACCGTCGTCAAGATCAATACTTGCTCTTACATTACCTGAACCTACGAATACATATTCATTAGGATTACTTGAACCGAAGTGTTGATACGCAGCGTTGTTATTACCTGCCCAGAATGTACCCCAGTTACCAGCAGTATTCCAGATCCAATGTGAATAATCTTGAGCTTCAATGATTTTATTATTATCACCATTAGAGCCTGTATCAAATCCTTGTCTGTATATTTTACCTTTAATCATTAATGCGCGGTTTGTATTGCCTGCCGCAGGATCTAAGTAATATGTTGTATCGTTTATATCATAGAATATTGGTGCACGGAACGATTGCCTTGCTCGGAAATAATTACTTTCAGTACGACCTTCCCAAGTACCGTTGAACATTAATTCTACATGTGAGTTGCGATAGTATCTTGTTGCCCATTCATTATCAACGTCGTTAAAGATACCAGCATTAGCAGGGCCATCTGACATAAAGACCCATTGACCTTGAATAGAATATCCAGCCCAGCCAGCTTTTAAACCACCAACTTCCATTGAACCGTAATTACCAGAAGCAGCATCAGCATAATATGTAGTTGCATGGTTGAAGTAATATCTTAAAGCTTGTACTGCGTTAAATCTTGATGTACTTGCGAAGTCACCGTAGTAACCAGTATTATTTGAATCGTAATAGATCGGTGCGCGCATTTGATTATCAGCAAGTGCGTAACCATTTTGAGCTCTTAATTGTTGAGAACCATTATAGTACATGGCGGTTTCGCCACCGTTCTCTGTTCTAAACAACCAATGATTATTTACATCGTTATACAATCCACCCGTGTTTGCATTGTTGTGCATGAATACAACACGATCATTAATACTAAATCCTTCGTATCCACCTCTACCACCACCGCTTACGGCAAGTGAACCAAATGTTCCTGCGGGTTCTCTTAATACAACTGCATTACCATCAAGCTTGATCGTATCCATTCTAGATTCGCCAAACGGATTTGTATAGTATGCAGTATTATTTGTATCGTAAAATATCGGAGCTCTTGATGATGTTAGTGATATAGAATTACCAAGATAGTCAACAGCGAATGTTTGTCTTAGTGTTCCTGCTCCTGCGAGACCTGAACCGATTGAAGTCTCAACAAGGAAGTTACCTGAACCTTCTTTATCTAAATCGTCAGCAGATCCTACCGTACCAGCTCTTGCACCGATTCTGACTTGAGGAGTAAAGTTTGCGTTACCATCAGTGAAAGCAAATTGAATCCATGATTCTGGAGTATCAATATCTCCGGTTCCATTACCGTTATTAATTTGGATTGGAGCCCAATCATTTTGTGGTGCAGCATGATTTTCTAAATTCAATACATTAAATATTGAAGTACTTGCAGGGTCAGCGTAATATGTATTATCATTAGAATCATAGTATCTCTGAGCATACATATTAGAAGCAGTTATATTACCACTATAATTACCGGTTTGAGCGTATATTACATCCCAACGATAAGCAGATAAACCTATGTTACCTGTATTAGTAACTCTTGGTATAATATCACCACCGCTTGCTCCGTTATTTTCACCGAAGACATAATGGGTAGATCCACCTTCTGTAGATTCAAACGCCATCGCCAAATTGGCGCCTGCTGTATATGAAGCGTCAGCATGCCAAACCTTAATGGATGCTTGTTGTAATCCAGCCAATCCTGGTGTTTCAGTTGAACCTTGGTCAGTAAATGTAAGTCCGACACCACTGCCGTTAGTATTTTTCTGTAACTCAATACCTGAGCCCCAAACTTCAAGTTTGTTTCTTACTCTTACTCGGTTTGCATCTACTCTAAATCTTTCAACACCATTTGTGTCAATCTTAACTGCATCGTTACCTGGGAATCCAATTAAGGTATTTAGATCACCACGATGACGAATGTAATCATCAAGATCAATACGAGACATTTGAGAAGTATTATCTGGGTCAGTATAATATGCTGTATTCTGATATGAATAGAACCTATTAGCCCAAATATCACCTTCAGTATATACAGTTTTATTATTTCTAATTCGTAGGTAAGTAGCATCTGCCATATACAGACCGCCACCCCAACCAAAGGCAAGTTCTTCGTCCTTAAGGAATGAGGCTGTACCACGACCGAATATAATTCCGTCGTTATTACCTTGTAAATAAATTGAACCACCAACATGCAATTTAGGATTGCTTGGTGTTGTTGTTAATGCTGTATTATCACCACCGTCCGTATATGTTGGAGCAGTTGAGTTAGCAACCATAACATTACCGCTATCATCAACGATTAATGCCTCGGAGAAACCAGAAGTCCAGAATCCCCAATTGGTTCCTGACTCCAACACCTGATACATATTACCAGAACTATCACCACGGATTGTTGAGCTTCCCGCTCCGTCGTGTCTAAAGTCAATATATCTGTTTCCATCGTTAGTTGGATTCGGTGATGGGTCAATCCTATTAAGATACATAAGAGCGAAAGCACCATCATAGTCACCACTGATTGCTACTGTTGTACTATTACCGCCGCTTTGGTCTCCATCAGTTACAAGAGCAATACCACCCGTTCCTGTATTATCAGACCATCTTGAATTGTTTGCTATATTTCCAATTCTTACAGCACCATTTAAAGTTGCTGATAAACTTGCATCTCCAGGATTTACATAGTGACTGTTTGATTGTCTATCAACAAATCTGTCTGCTATTACATCGCCTTGAACAATAACAGGTTGGAAGTATGTTGTGTCAGTGTTAGTAATATTTACTCTTTCAACACCTTCAGTAACAAACGTAATGCTATCGTTTGCATCAAAGCCAAGATATGTATTAACATCACCACGGTGTCTAATGTAATCGTTAATATCAATACGATTCATTTGAGAAGTAGAAGCAAAGTCACCATAATAAGCAGTATTGTCACTATCATAATAGATAGGTGAACGCATCTGATTCTTTGCCCATACATAAGTATTATTAACTAATAGTCTTTGAGTATTTCCAGTTACAACTTCAAAACTATCCGCAGCATTGAAGTTTAGATATGTATCAGTATCACCGTCATGGAAGATAGTACCAACAAGACCAATGCCATTCATTCTTGAATTGCCGGCCGGATTAGTGTAATAGGTTGCGTTATTTAAATCGTAGTATACACTTGCATATAGATTTGGGAATATTGCGTCAACGGTGCCTGTAATATTAGTTGCATTGATTTCAAATCTTTCAACATTATCCGTAGTAAAGATAATATTATCATTGGAATCAAATCCAAAGAATGTATTTGTATCGCCGTTGTGTATAATGTAATCGTCAACACCGATACGATTCATTACCGAAGTTGAATTAGGATCCGCATAATATGTATTGTCGTCGGCATCTAGGAATCTTGCTGCTGAAAGATCTCCACTGAACGTGCCATCTACTGCTGTAATATTGCCATCAACATCAAGATCACCAAAGACTGTGACTCCTGAGTTATTCGCAGTTAATCTTGTTGCACCGCCTGTGTCAATATCAACTTCATCAGTAGAAAAAGTTACTTTTGTATCAGTATCGTTATTATGAATAATTGAATCATTAACATAAAGATTAGGTACATAAGTATTAAGGTTAGATAAGACCCTTGTATTATTAATATCTAATCTTGTAGTGCCACCAGTGTTTAATTTTATTTGGTCAGTAGTAAAGTTTAACTTTGTATTTGTATCGCCGTTATGGAATAAATCATCGTCTATTCCAATAGAGTGCATTGTAGAGTCAGCGTTTGGATTTACATTATAAGTATTATCGTTGACATCAATAAATTTCTTACCGTATACATCTTCACCAGCTCTAACATTACCGGCTGTTGCTGTAACGTCTCCAGTAGTTGCCGTAACTCCTGTACCACCGGTTACTGTTGTTCCTGCCGATACTGTTGTTCCTGCTGTAACTGAACCTAATGTTGCTGCGATGTTTCCTTGTGAGGCTGTAATATCACCGGCAGTTGCTGTTATATTTTCTCCAGCAGTAACATCATCACTTGCGACAACGTCACCATCACTTGCAGTTACATTACCTGTCGTTGCGGTTACGCCTGTTCCACCGGTTACCGTTGTTCCTGCTGCAACTGAAGTTCCTGCCGTTACACTTGTTCCTGCAGTGACATTATTTCCAGCAGCTATATTGTTTCCTGCAGTGATATCATCGTCAGCAGTTATATGTCTTCCTGCTTCGACATCTCGAACAACAATAAAGTCGCCATCAGCATCGGAACTTGCGGCATAGTTACCACCTGCACCAAGGAATCCAATTACACCATTGTCTGCATATACTGTTCGTGATTGACCAATACCATTAAGAATAAGTTGAGCAGCTGCCGTACCGTCTCCTACAGTAAGACTGCCTTCTATTATAATATTACCTGTGGCAGTATCGTCTGCGTCGGATCGTAAGAACTGAGCGGCTTCTAAACCATCTACAGTATCAGCATCAAATCCATTTCCTGAACCTTCATCTGCTGTTGTAATAACTCTACCAAGAACTGCGTTATTAACTTCTAATTGCCACCAATCATTTGCTTCGTTCCAAACAAGTTTTGGATTTTGTAATGTACCACGCTCAACCTCAATACCAGCATTCTCTGAAGGAGCGCTGCCTGTATAGTTTGCGTTGAGTGTAATAATATTATCAGATAATAATATCTCTTCGGTATTTACATAAGTCGTATTACCTGAAACGGTAAAGTCACCAGCTACTGTTAGATCACCTGCTACCTGAGCATTTGCTTGTGCATCAAGTAAAGATTTAATAACTGCTGAACCATCAACCGTTAAATTAACATCAATCTGGGCAGAACCTGTAACATCAATATCTTGTGAGAAAGTAATATTGCCTGCGGCAGTATCGTCAACATCTGATCTTAAGAATTGGCTTGCTTCTAATCCATCAACCGTATCTGCATCAAGGTTATTTCCTGAACCTTCGTCTGCAGTTGTAAGTATACGATTATCATCAATCGTAGTATTGGCAAGTCCTGTAAAATTAATTCCTGTAGATGTAAAGGCTGCTAATTCAGAACCTGCATAATTAATAACAATACCAGAAGTATCGTCATGAAATACAATGCTGTTATCAGCACCAGGATTTGTTATTTTATAATCGCCTTCGGATGGGTTGGTAATCTGGAGTGAATCAGAATCACCTTCAAACTTGGCAATAATGGTGGAAGCTGAATGCCCACCGGAATTTGTAACTTTTAAAGTCGGAGTGGCCTGAGTACCTTGCGTTAGTACTGTATCACCGGTGACCTGGAGTTTTTCTCCTGTATCAGTAGTACTGCCTATGACAGCATTTTCCGGTGTCAAGAGGCCATTCTTGACTATAAACTTTTTATCATTTGCCATTCGGTTCACTCTCCCCAGATCGGCGGTTTAAATTATTCAATGTATACTTTTATTTATTAATCTTTTATTAGTGTCGCAGAAATATTATATGTTGTAGAGCTCGAACTGGCGGCAGTTGCATTGACTATAACGTTTCCTCCTGATAAACTTACTTCATATGTTGCTAAACTTGCGTTTGTATATATTGTTGCGAATTCAGTTGCATACGCGTTACTTCCATCGTGCACAACTAATAGCTTTGTGATATGTCTGTCGGATCCATCCGTTGCTGTAATAATCAATTCACCACTGTTATAATCAGTTTCACTAAATTGATATATCGTAGAAGGGAATGGGAAACTTGTTGATGCAGTATCTGAAGTCAAATCAACTTCATCAAGTATAATTTTATCTGCGGTTAAATTAGGAACAGTCAAATCACCGGTCATTGTATCACCGGTTACATTAACATATCTTGCATCAGCAATAGGAATTGATAATACTGCAAGATTACCTGTTGTGAAACCAGTAACATGACCAAACTCATCAAAGTCTATACTGTCAATCACTTCAGCATTATTGAGATCCATTGAACCAGTATTCGCAACTCTTGAAGTATCAGCATGACTGATAGTAACATTAGCAGTAAGTTGACCTCCTCCTGTTAATCCGTCACCAGCAATAACATGTACATCATTACTTACAACATTAGTTAAGAACCCATCAACTTCTGTTTCAGTATAATACCTATTATCAAGTTGTCCTGTATCTAATTCTGTTTCAGTGTAATAACGATTGTCTAATTGACCTGCGTCTAATTCAGTTTCAGTATAGTACCTACTATCTAACTGACCTGCATCTAATTCTGTTTCAGTATAGTACCTATTGTCTAACTGACCTGCATCTAATTCTGTTTCTGTATAATAACGATCATCAAAATCAACTTGATCCAATCCTGTCACATGACCGTAAGTATCTAATACGACATCTTGTATTACTTGTCCACCACTTCCTAATACACTTGCTTGTGAAGAAGTATCTGCGTGGTCAATCGTAATTGATGTATTGGCTTGTTGGTTAAGTGTAAATGAACCGCCGCCATTAATTGCGTTTCCTGCGGTGACAGTAATCGTTGAGTCAAATACGTTAGCAGCAGCACCTGATGTTGCCGCAGCAATAATTTCAGAAGCATGTTGTCCATCAAGTAGATCCGCGTCTAATCCTGATCCTGTACCATCAACAGTTTGGATTGCCGTCATTATTTCAGAAGCAGTTTGATCTGCAGTAGCATTAGCTTCTATGAGATCAAGTTTTGCTCCATCTACTGAAAGATCACGACCATCAACGGTACCAGAAATTGTAATATCGCCATTAATATCAAGTTCACCAAACTGATGTACATCAACATTAAATAAAGTACCGTCGTTTGTTTCTAACTGTAATGTTGTATTCGCAGAATGCCAATCAAGACCAGATACACCAAGTACTGCTGATGTTGAAGCCGCCGTGATACGACCATCTTCATCAATTGTTATGACAGGAATTGAAGAAGAACCACCGTAAGATCCTGCTGTAACCGCGGTATTAGCAAGCTCCGCAGTAATATTGATTGTTCCATTAGCTAGGTCAGTAAGTGTTGTTGTGCCGCTTCCAGTGACCTTACCGGATAGGTTAACTTCTATCGTTGGGTCTGGAATGTTTGTCGCGTTTGACAGATCAAGATAATAGGAACCTTCTTGTCCGTCTAATAAATCAGCATCTAATCCTGAGGTTGTTCCGTCAACTGTTTTAATTGCTGTAAGTATTTCAGCTGCTGTTTGGTCGGCAGTTGCTCCTACCTCTATGCCATCAAGCTTTGTTCCATCAGCATCAATATCACGTCCATCAACCGTACCTGTGACAGTAATATTTCCAGTAACATCTATTCCTGCGCCAAAGTCAACGTTAGCATCAAAGGCAGATATAATAGTGTTGAAAGAAGAACCATCACCTGTATTGATTTGGAAAGTATTGTTTGCGTTGTACCATTCAGTAGTACTAAGACCCGCTACGGCCGCCGTAGAGACTGCAGTTAATCGACCATCTGCAGCAACGGTTATAATTGGAATAGAAGTTGCACCACCATAACTTGCGGCAGTAACTCCTGAAGCAGCAATATCAGTTGTAATAGTTCCGTCTGCTAAATCAGTTAACGTAACTGAACCTGTGACATCTCCTGATAAAGTAATTGTAGGATCAGGTACATTTGTTGCATTCGAAAAATCTACATAGAACGCACTGTTTGCACCATCAAGTAAATCAGCATCTAATCCAGAATATTCTCCATCTACTGTTTTAAGTAATGTTAATATTTCTGAGGCTGTTTGATCTGCGGTTGCGCCTGGCTCTATACCATCAAGTTTTGTTCCGTCTGTGGCAACATCACGTCCATCAACTGTTCCACTAACTGTGATATTACCTGTAACATCGATTCCTGAACCAAAGTCAACATTGGCATCAAAGGCAGATACGTTTGTTTGAAATATACTTCCATCAACTGTAGAAATCTCAAAGGTATTATTTGCATTATACCAGTCAACTCCATCAACACCTGCGACTGAAACATCAGCGGCTGCTGTAATACGACCATCTTCGTCAACTGTAAATGTTGGTATAAGAGAAGCTGAACCATAGGACCCTGCAGTAACTGCTGTATTCGCAAGTTCGGCAGTAATAGAAATTGTTCCGTCACCGAGGTTAGTAAGGGTGGTCGTCCCTGACCCTGTTACCTTCCCTGTTATATTAACGTCAATTTGAGGATCAGGTTTATTGGTCGTGTTTGTAAAATCTACATAATACGTACCTTCTTGACCGTCTAATAAATCGGCGTCAAATCCATTACCTGTTCCTTCATCACTCGTGGTAACAATACGTCCTGTTGTTCCGCCTGAAGCAATTTCCCAATAATCATTTGCTTCATTCCATTGTAGAACTACATTTGAATCTGTTCCTCTCTCAACTTCAATACCTGCATTCTGACTTGCAGCACCTGTATGATTAGCGTTAAGAGTAATGATGTTATCGGATAACTGAATAGTTTCCGTATTGACATATGTGGTATTTCCTGATACAGTAAGATTACCTTGAACGACAAGACTTCCTGCCATTGTATCATCTTGATCTGATCTTAGGAATTGGTCGGAATTTAATCCGTCTAATAAATCTGCATCGAGGCCTGAGCCTGCTCCGTCAACGGCTTTAAGTAAATCAAGGAGATCGTCTGGTGCTGCACTATACTCAACAATGGATTCTGTTCCACCATTGTCTCGTTTAATGTAAATCTTGCCGTCAGCTGTGTTAATCGCAAGTTCACCTAACTCCAATTGAGAGGTAGTCGGAACTCGACCCGCTACGGCACTTCTTCTTAACTTAATTAACGTTGACATATATATGTCCTTATATCATATACCTATTTAGGCAGATTTAAAAGGTGCCTCCATCTAATGTTGTAACTGCTACATCACCGCTTGTTACGGTAAAGTTTGCGACGTTGAACGAAGCAACACCAATATTGGAGTCGGTTGCCAATTCGCCAGCAATTGAGATTTGGTTATTACTAACTGTTGTATTAATGCCTTCGCCTGCGGCAAAGATGATTGTCTCACCTAATGCAACTACATCTGTAGTTCCGGTCTCTGCTGATATAGAAATACCACCAGTTGTTAGGTTTGAAACAGCATTATCTAAAAATTGTTTATTAACTGCATCATTACTATTGACAGGGTCTAACAAACCTGTTATAATAGAGTTATCAACACTAATACTACTACTGAATGAAGATAATGTCAATCCACCTGCTGTAGTAGATAATTCATTGTTCGCAAGTTTGGTGTTTGCACCAACAATTAATTGTTCATCGATGTTTGCATTAAGTAATCTTGAGTTTCCATCAGGATCCACCAAGTATGTATTATTTTCAGAATCAATAAATGATTGAGAATATACATCGCCATCAGTAACATACCAACTATCGTTTATATTACTAAAGTACGTACCGAAGTTAAACGAACTACTTAAGAAACCAACCTGTCTGCCTGTAGCATAAAAATACATACTACCAGCATTTGTTCCCATGATAATCTGAGAAGCAGCTTGATTATATCCAATATTTATATCTTTAAGTCTAGATGTTCCGTCGGGATCTATATAGAACGAGTTGTCATCTTTGGCAGCAAATCTTGTTGCTCTTAATTCACCGTTAGATGTATCACCACCTTCTGCATTAATATACCTTGCATCAAGATCAACGTAATTAAAGCTAGTTGTAATATCAACATTAGAGTTATTCTTTATATTTCCATTACCACGGACAGCACCGAGAAGAGTAACATCAAACGGATTCGTGTAGAAGTTTAATTTCTGATTTGGATTATCAGCAATAACTTGAATACCGTTCTCAACGTTATTT
>Ga0098051_1000595_pt1 | contig 14211 bp, 24 predicted proteins | sample 14BtaG_FD_77069 | JGI IMG/M metagenome (GOLD analysis project Ga0098051, IMG submission 77069) | Marine viral communities from the Subarctic Pacific Ocean - 14B_ETSP_OMZ_AT15311_CsCl metaG | ecosystem: Environmental > Aquatic > Marine > Oceanic | place: Pacific Ocean | collected 2015-01-18 | reverse complement strand
GCTCCTGCGCCCATAGGCCAGCTTTTATAGGTAGACCCCGTAACGTACAGCACACTATCCGTCGTCTTGTCAAGATAATAGTCTGTAGTTGGCACGGTGGTGTAACTAGACGTTACGGAGTCTCTTTTCTCTACGGAAACAATTGCATTTACAGGGCTCTCTGTAAGCTGTACTACATGAGTATCCCAATCAATATTAAACTCCTCTATTTTATTAGAGTAGTAAAAATCTAAAAGGCTGTTCCCACAATAAGTTTTCACTAATTGACTCACGGAGTCAATGATTTGTGTGAGCTTATAATCATCCTTAGGATTAGTTATTTGCTCCGAATCTTTAAACTCTTGTAATGTAATTAAATTTGCCATAAGTCTATTAGTAAAAACTTGGGGAGGCGAACCTCCCCAGTTTATTTAGCTAGCTATTAGTTAGCGTTGTTGTATCCAACGTAGACAGCTGCTGACTTACCAGAAGCTGCGTCAAACAACTCGTCGAAGCCAAGGTGCTGTGAAGCAACAAGGACTCGGCGCTGAGCAGCTACTTCGTAGTCTTGCTCAACAGTTACGCCGCGAAGACGTGGCATAACAAAGTTGCTTGGGTTGATGACAAATGCGCCACCAAAACCGTCTTCTACGTCTGCAGTAAAGTTATCAGAAACAATTACTGGAGAACCGAAGACACTACCTACCTGACCTACACGACGCAGAGCCAGATCTGAACCTACTTCATCCACAGTAGTGAACTCAGCGTCATTCAGAAGATCGTAGTAGTGAGCCTGGCTTACGATGTAAACCAACTCGCTTGGATTGAGGCCATATACGCCCATCGCACTACGAGCTTTGTTCAGCATAGCTGCTGAGAAGTTATCAAAGTCTGCTGCAGTTGCTGCACCCCAAGTTACGCTAGCTGCTGTTGCTAGACCGTTAGTGCCGTTAGCACCACCGATACCAGTGATGTTGCCACCGTTACCCTGGAGGATTGACTTGTCTACTGCGCGAGCGTGTGCACGTGCGATTGACTGAGTAAGCATAGGCATGATGTTGATAAGAACTTTCTCGTCGATGTAGTTATCGAGGAAAGAAGTTGAGATCAAACGATCCACTTGCAATACTTTCTGGTTTACAGCATAAGTGTTGCTAGAGTAAGAATCGTTACCAGTACGGTTAGTTACACCAGTACCAGTACCATCGTCCGCAGCTTCCATGCCGCCAGTTGACCACTTAGCAAAGCTAGTGTCTGACTGCAGAGGAATTACTGTAGACTGTGACTCAACAGGCATTTCACGGAAGAGGCTAGCGAGACGAAGCTCGAGTTGAATCTCTTCTTCAATACCCTGAGAAACTACGTTGTCGATACCAAGAGAAGTACCTGCAGTGTAAGAAACACCTGCCTTCTCAAGTACTGACTGACCGTACTCAGTGTTCCAGCCTTTACCAGTGATAACACCAGCGAGGTGGCCGTGAACCAACTCTTTCTTATTAGCTTGCAGACGCTCAGACTCTGAACGACCATCAGCGAATACACGCTTTGACTCACGCATTTTAGTGAGCTCTTCTTCCTTCTCAGCAAGTTGAGCACCAAACTGCTTCATCACTTCATCAATCTTAGCATCTTTCTCAGAAAGCTTAGCTTCCATATCAGACATCAAACGCTCAGCGCCTGACTCGATACCAGTTTTAATTACAGTTTCAACTTCAGCCTGCTTTGCAGCTTCAGCTTCTGCTGCTTGTTGGGCTGCCTTAGTTTCTGCTTCAACAGCAGCTTTTTCTTCGGCCTGACGAATTGCAATCTTAGCAGCAGTCTCTTCCGCTACCTTCTTAGCAAAAGCGTCCAGGTCGATTTCGGGAGTTTTTACTTCCGACATTGTTATCTCCTTTTGAACTGACTTTTCAGTTCCATCCGGTGTATCACTAGCTACTAATGAATTTTCATCTTGAGCCAGAGACTGACCGGCTAGATCTACACTATTTTTGAAAGTTTTCTTGAACTCTTCGTACTCATCAACTGAGTCAAAAGACTTCGCCAGAGAGAAAGTTGCTGCTTGATTACAAGGTACCGAAACAACCGATACTTCAAACAACTCAGCATCCTTAATCTTTAATCCGTCGGTTTCCGCTAGGTAATCAGCATCCTTGACTCGGAAACCAACAGAAAATGCTCCAAGAATGCCTTCTTTTACAAGCTGCGCTACATGATCGGGCGCAGATTTAGAAATTTTAGCCTTTAGTTCGAGACCGTTTTCAGTGACTTTAAGTCCTGTAGCACGTCCAATAGGCTTGTTATAGTCGTGATTAAAAAGAATAATAGGGTTTTTCTCAAAGTTGCCGAGACCACCCTTAGTCCATGCTTCCGCTGAAATAGTATCTCCAGCACGATCGAAGTCCGCAGTACTGGCCATTCCACAAATGTGAACGCCTCCATCGTCTTCTTCGAGGGCTTTAAACGTGGACGTTAAGTTAAAAATCTTTTCCATTATGACTCCTTCTTAACAGGGGCTGCTTTAGGCTTAGGGGCCGGAGCAGGCTTTGCAGGGGCTGCTTTAGGCTTAGGAGCCGGAGCAGGCTTCGGTGCAACTTTGTGTGCTTCTGCTGCTTTCGCAAACGCTTTGGGATGATACTTTAACATCATACTAAGTGCTCGTTCCCAACGATTACAAAAATCTCTACTCAAGTCTTTTTTAGTAATAGGACTGTGTGTAACGATTTTAAGATATTCATCGTGTGTAATTCCTTCACTAAGATTATATTGAAGTACTTGAGCAGCGAGTTTATTCGCTATTTCTCGTTTAACTCTACGTCTAATCATCTTCTGATTCCTCTACTGGCCTGCCGCCTACGGCTGGATTTGCAGCGCTTCCTGCGATATTTGAAGGTATTCTTATATCTTCGCATCCGGCTACTTCGTCAAAATTCATTGCTACTCGGGCTTCGTTTGCTGTTAAAATTCCTGAGTTTACAAGAGTCGAGTAGTACGCTGCTTGGTCTCGCAATTCTGGCTGTAACGCAGGGATGTCAGTAATATCTTCAACAATTGTAAATCCAAAATACCTTTCATAGGCTTTTGAAATCTTTTCAATAATTGGCATAATCGTCTCAAGATAGTAAAGTCTCATATTTGGACGAATATTTGCATTGTTTCCTGAGTCTAGTAAGATAGGAGGGACACCCAACGCTTTTAAAATAATTTTTTCGTTTTCTTCAATTGCTGATTGAAAGTCTAATTCTTTAAAGTTTACATTCGAGATTTTGTCAATTTCAATACCGCCGTCTAAAACTAAGGGTCTACGGCCTCCTGCATCCGGTCTGTATCGAGCACTCCAAGATTGAATCATACGCTCTTTAATTTTTTCAGATAGAGTATTTGGGGATTTTAGTACTAACCCCGGTACAGCTCCATTCTTAAAAAAGTTATCTTGAAAATCTCTCATTCGCTTCATAAGAACCATAGTTCGAAGAGCGGGCTTTAATCGTGAGACTCCTCTGTAAATAGAATAAAATGAATTCTCTTTTACATGAATAATTTCTGAAGGCTTAAAAACAGTTCCGTTATCAAAAGTATAGCTTTCAATATAAGTAGATCCGCTGGCAGTTATAGTCATTTTGCTTGCAGGCAAATGGTATAAATGAACGCCATCATAGTAAATAAAAATATTTCCGTCAATAATGTAGTCTGTAATTAAGTTTCTACGAAAGGAGGATATATCTTGAAATGGGTTAGGCTCTGTATTAAGAAGAAGATTTACTCTGCTACCTTTCACTCCTTTTACAACAGGGAGACCTTTTGTTTGGTCTAATACTTTAAAATTAACTTCAGAACAATCATCTACAACTATATTTACACCTCGATTTACAATTTCGAGATCTTCGTAAGCTCGCTCGTAGCTAATAGTTTGCTCACGGCTAGGCTCTGTAGTATTCTGATAGTAGCTTTGAACAGGGTTTAGCTTCTCTTCGTCCGCTTCAGCCCTTCTACCAATTATTCTATCATACCATGCCATGTTTATCTCTTTGAATCTCTACCCAGCGCATCTGCTTATTCGCAGTCACTAGGGCTGGATTTCTGCCGTATAATCTGTGCAGTTCCAAATGATGTTTATGGCAAAGCGTGACTGTGTGCTCGTACAGCTCCGCCCATTTATCTTCTATAAACTCGTCTCGCCAAATTACTATATATTCGTCCGTATAGTGTGCAGGCCTTTCTTTTTGTTTTTCTTTTAGCCACTCTCTTAGTAGAGGTGCTAGAGTGTAAAAGTGGTGAAAGTCGAGTTCTGTGTCAGCGCCACAAATGTAGCATTCTGAACCTTTTTCATACTTTGATTTAGCTCGATCTCTTATGTATTTTACTGGATCTCTTTTTAGCTTTTTCATTTTGAATTATAGCCCTTGTAAGATAAATTGTCAAACACTATTTTTTGTAGGTATCATTAGAAGCCAGTCTGAGTTGTTTCAAATGAATATAGTGCGTATCGTAAAGCATCTGCCATATGCGATGCTCGATTATGTTTCGGCTTCTCTCTTGCTAAATTAGGATTGGGATCCCACTGATACTGATCAAGACATCCAAGTACTTCACCGCATCGCTGATCGACCATCATTTTATCATTGTCAACAATTCCTGCCACTTGTGCAATTCCATCTAGTACTGACTTTTTTGCATTTACAGTACTAATATCGTAATTCTGTGCGAAGTCAAATCGAGTTTGTTGTGCTGCGGAATCTATGTAAATATAGTCGATGTCCCACTTGTCAGAGAGTTCTCGAATTACAGCGGCATGTTGTTCTGTTGTCTTTTCGGCATCAAGGTACTCATCTAATACGTAATACGTTTCTTCATCCCAATCATACGCAATTACACAGAAAGCCGTAGGGTCACGATAGCCAACGTCGAGGCCAGCAAAAACATCCATGTGGCGAGTATCAAGCTCCTCATTATTACTGATACACTTTTCGTGATTAAAGTTCCATATTTGGCCTTCGTAAGTGTTAAAGTCTGCTTCATATTCTTGACGAAATTCTGCATCGGACATAGATTTTTTAGCTTCTTGTATATCCATCTCAGACATACGCGGATTATCTTTATAAGTAGCTCGTATCGAGCACCACTCTGGAAACTCATCATTAAATCCTCTATCGAAAAATTCTGCAAACCAGTTGTTCCTGCCCCGAGGGGTTGAAATAAAGATAGCTTTTGAGTTATCTTTATCCAAAGTAGGACGAAGTGCTACGTTGAACGCATCACGTCCGTCTGCCAAGGCCGCTTCGTCAAATATAATGAGATCGTAGCTACGACCTACACAGGAATCAACTTGGTTTACGGAACCCATTCGAACTGTTGAGCCATTGCTCAGTTCTATAACTTTATCTTTTGCATTGTCTTTTGCTACTTCCAAGTCAAAGTGTTTAATAAGATTTCTTTGTAAATCAAAAGAAATCTGAGACAGCGAGTAGTTGGGGGACATGATTAAGATGTTAGATCCGGGAACTAAAGATACAAGTTGCCCGATTATGTTTGCGATATATGTTTTGCCTTGTCGCCTTGAAACTGCTGCGCAGACAAATCTGTACTTAGGATTATTAATCGCATTTATGATGGCTACCTGGGAGGGTAAGGGTGTAACGCCCAGCAGATCCAGGTAGGGATCTGTGGGCAGCTTTAAGAAGCGTGTCTCAGATTGTAAATCTAAAATTCCTTCAGACGTAATGTCTGCTCGGCTAATTTGTACTGCCATAATTATTACTCAGATTGTTGATCTTCTAAAGTTTCTTCGTTTCGTTCTATCCAATCTTCTGCGTCAGTGTTCTCATCTTCTTGAGTAGCTTGGCGGTAGTAGATTATAATTTCTTTTTGTTGGCGAATATATCTACGTAGCTCTTGTAGATTGTACGCCATGTTTTCGTAATCTTGTGGAGTAAGTCCAAAGAGTACATAAGTTCCATCTTGCATCTTTTCGAGCTTTTTAATTTGCTCATCAAGATTCTTTTCTGTAACTACGAAAAACTCTACATCTTGCATATCAATTGCTTTTGGGAGCGGAGGTTGATATATCTCTAAAGTTTTAAACTCTGTTACCGTTTTAATAATAGGTTCGGGCGCTGGAAGGGGCTGAGGTTGCAGCATAGAACACCCTCCGAGTGTGAGTAAAAGTACACTACTGAGAATCCGCATTCTCTACCTCCTGGCTTGCCTCTTCTATGGCACGAAATACGTCTTTCGTACCGTTGTTTATTCGTGGTTCAATCAACCCTGGTTTTGCGCGAGCAAGTTTAGTAAGATTATGGCGCTTGAAAATAGATAAGTAGTCGTCCATCTCTGCTTGCATTGCATTTGCTTTTTCTGTCAGTGCTCCAACCATCTCAAGTTGTTTAGTTAAGTTTTTCTCTACTCGTTCTCGTGCAGCTACTTCCGTTTCATAAGCCGTTTCTAGTTTTACTACGTTATTACGAAGTGTAACTATATTTGCTTCGAGCTGTGCTATTGAAGTATCCTTTTGAGCCACAGTAGTGGTATGATAAGCGTACGCGCCTCCAGCAACTACGACTAACAAGGGTAAAAGTTTAATCATTCCAAGCATTACTTTACCTTTTTAATCTGGAAATTAAACGCATCTTGCGTTTTTAACTCAAAGGGCTCTCCAGATATGAGTTTTCCTTTTAAGTGTTTTGGCTCGCATTTATCAAGCCATTTAAAGTGATACTGAGTTTTCTTTTGAGGGTCTATCCAAATAGTTACTTCCCACTCATTAATAAAGAAACTAACAATCCAGTGTACCGGCCAGGAGACAATTTTCAATAAAATTTTCCCAGCGCTTTTCAATTTCTTCCCGCTCTTTGTAAGTAGCATATAATGCTTCCTTTTGGCTATCCGGAGATTGGTGGTACTCTACCCACTCTTCCGGAGTCATAAACTTCTTTTTCGGGTACGACACTCCAAGTTCAAAAGTGTAGTACATTTGTCCTGTTACTAAGTCTTCGGTGGACTCTAAATTTGGTGCCATAGCTACGCAACCACTCAAAAATAAGAGGGGCAGTAATCGAATCACTTCTTACTCGAGTACGCCTGCGTTCCAAAGAAGGCTGCTACTACTGCTGCTACAGACACAAAATAAGTGGCCGCCATATCTCCAAGTATTTTTGAAGCTTGATCGAGTCCAATCCAATCTGCTAGCACAACTGCAAAGGGGTACAAAAGAAGTCCTGCAAGTGCAAACCATGTCATGTTTCGTTGGGCATCTCGCATTGCATCTAAATCTTCTAGCTCTTTACGCTTAAATTCAAGATACATTGCGTGCTCTTCTGCGGAGACATGACCGTCTCCATTAGTATCTGCAGGATGGTGCTTAGTTACTTCTTCGCTCACTTCTTTCCCCATTTAGCCATAGCAAACTTTAATGCTACGTCTCCTGGAAGGTAGAACCACTTGTCTTTTTTGTGCCCAAGTTTTTCCATCTCTTCCCACTCAACAAACTTTTTAGTCCAGTTGTCTGCCCAGTGCTTTTCAAAACGAAGAACAGCGTGCCCTCCTCCGTTTTTTGTAATAACTCTACGAATTTGCGCTTTGCCTATACATAAGTACCACCAAAACTTCCACATAGACTTACCACTAATTAAGTATAACAATGTAAGCGCGTAGTCTTCACAGTCACCTACGTAAGGGTGCTCCTTCATAATTTGCCAGTGCTCTCGTTTTGCGTACTGGTCAATGTCGTACTTATACGCCCAGGTTGAATTTAGTTCTTCGACTTCACGCTCAAACATTACCACTTTACCTTATCAGCCCAGTAAGCAGCGCTCATCTTACCCTTTGCAATATTCTTTGCGTGACGAGCTTTAAAGCTTCGTCGCTTTGCTTTCATTGCTGCACTTTCACCAGCTTTTGGTTTTCCTGCAGTCTTTGCGCCTTTTTGCCCAAATCGAATCGTTTTGATTTTGTCACCTACCTTTGCTACGACGATGTGGGACTTCTTTGGGTGGCCGGGAGTACGACGAGGTTTGTTGTACCCTTTTACCCTTGCACGCGCTAATCGTGGATCTTTCTTTCTACCTTTTCTTTTTGCCGCCACGTTTCTTTCTCCTTACAAAAGTTTTCACCATTGTAGGCTTGCCTCCAGGGTTACCAGCTTTACGCTTTCTACGAATTGCTGAACGCCTTTCTGCGGCTGTCATACGTGCTGCTTTTGATGCAGGCACGCACTTTGGATATTTTCCTTTCTTGGAAGTCTTTCGACCACAAGGTTTATACCCCCCGCCTTTTTTCGGGCGGGAGATATCTACCCACTTTTCTTTAAACCATTTGGTGAGTCCACCTTTGGGTTTAGCCATTACTTAAGGTCGCTGCCGCCAGAACCACCAGCTTTAGGGCCCTTGCCTTTAGGGCCTCCAGGACTTTTTCGCTTATTCCACCACCACCAGGCACCGCCTGCGACAACTGCTAGTACAATCCATTCCATTTTATTTACCCATGCGGTATTTTCCGCCTTGTGCCTTGTAAGTTTTTACAAGCCATCCGTTTGCATAAGCTGAAGGGTATACTTTAAATTTACGCTTCGCTTGTGCTTTAATACGTGCGTACAACTTTTTATTTGTAGGCACTGGTCGTTTCTTGGCAACTTTGCGCTTACTTCTTTTTCTTACCGCCACGACGCTTTCTCTTTTTAGTATGACTCATACCGCAGGCCATTACTTCTTGCCTCGCTTCTTTTTACGAAGGATAGCTTTTCGCAATGCTGGGGGAAGCTTCTTCTGTGCTGCTGTTAAACCTCCCATAGACTTCTTTTTCTTGCCGCCCTTTTTAGCTGGACGTCCACGCTTTTTACCGTAAGTACCTTTACCTGCTGGCATTAGTCTTCCTCTGCGATAGCCTCTTCCATGCTATCGTATTCCCGAACTTCGGGTATCGGTAGTTCAGGAGGAGTCCAAGATTTCCAAGTAGACTCTCCCTTTGCATATGCTTCGGCAGCTTCTTTGCTGTCAAAGCTTTTTCCTTTACCTTTAACGCACCACCTGCCTTTTCGTTGGTATACTTCCATTAATTATCCACTAGTAATTTTACAATTACGCCTGCAAGAAATACTATAAGACTTCCTGCTCCCAACATAATACGAGTCTCAATTCTTTTTAAATGATCCTCTATATCCTGTAACCGATTAAAAGTAGTTTTCCACCGCTCTTCGCACTGTGCGTCGTGCTGTGCCATTTCTAGTTCAATCTCTCGTACTCGATCTTCTAGCTTTTCCATAATTCCTTAAATTAAAACTGACACAATCAGAAACACGGTTGGAACAATAAGTAATGCAATAGCTGTAAAATAACAAGAGTAGAGTAATATTTCTCTTATTTGCTTTTTGCGCGCTAATGATTTTCGTTCTTCTTGTAGTCTTTGCTCCTTGGCTTGTTGTTGAAACGAAAGCCAGTCCGTCCATAAATTTGGACGACCTGCCCAAATCATATGCTCCCGCAAATGGTTTTCCATTGCGGTTAATTTTTCAAGTTCCATAAAAGCTTGAAGGTCGCTTTTGTACCCTTTTTTATGTGCCTGTCGCTGAAGAGTTGTTTTAGTTCCGAAAAAATCAGATACGGCAGAGCTAACATCGTATAAGTCTTTTCCGTTTCCAATAGCTTCTTTTATAACACCGAAAGCGGCATTTGCCACTGCAATCTCTGCAAGCATTATGTATCTCTAAGGTTATCCCTCCTTGAGAAGTTTTTCCATTAGCTTGCCGTAATTGCCTTGGCCAAAAGGTAACCCCTCACTATTAATTTGTACATTGTTCTGAGTTTTGATACTTGTAGTTTCTGCTTTTATCAACTCAGCCTGCGCTTTAATTTCGTCCATACGCATTTTATGTGCCATCTGTAATAGATCGGCTAAATCCTTTGAAGAGTATACGCCAGTTTCTTGAGCTTCATCAAGTTTACTCGCAATCATCTCATCTAATACAGATGCTATGTTATTTTTATTGCGGTAGCCCATATCAAGGTAAACGGTGTCAATATATTTTTTGACTTCTCGTTTATTTAATACTTCTACTACTTGATTCTCGGGTACGCCCATGAACTCGCATACTGCGCGTATGTTACCATACTGCAAATAACAATTTGCAACTTCCAGGCCTTCTGGCGATATTGTCGTAACTTCTTTACCCATTTTGCAATTCTACTCCATACCAGTTGCAAAGTCAAGGATTATTTTTGGTACCTTAGTCCGCTAACGGATTGTCTAAGGCTTTTTGTAATTTATCTTGAAGATCTGTTTCGAGTTTTTCCATATCGGCTTCAATGCGGTTTTCTACTTCTCGCATTGTATCTCGTACATCTTTTTCGGTCTCGCGAGTTAAGTCCGACACCTCTCTAAGTCTGTCATCGATATTATTCTCTATATCTTTGACTCTTCCACTTGTTCGATCTGTTACGCGCTCAATCCGAGTGATATCGTCTTTAAGTCCATTTTTAATGTCTCGAGTATACGCAATAGCTTCTTCAAGTTGAGTTTCAATTACAGCATTTCGAGCATCAATTGCATCTACATCAATATTTGCTACGATCTCTCGCATATCCATATAATCTTTGTAAAACTCAAAGCCAGCCCAGAGTGCGCCTCCTAAAGTAGAAAGGGCAGTAAAAACCACTGCGGCTTTACCACCCTTAAATGTCATTCCTGCAAATTCAAACTCTGCCATTATTTTTCTTCATTTTCAAACTGTAGCCTACGTAGATTTGCTACTTCAGCTTTCAGTCTCTGCACCTCCAATCGTTCTCTTTCTAGTGCGAGTTGATATAATGTGTTACAGTTTATACGCTCTTCCGGTCCATTTAGTGGTATTGTTATTCGAGCATATACACCAGTATTTTGTCCTCCTCCGTTGTTGTAGTTTGGAGACATTACGTTGTAATCGGGTTCGTCTATTAATCCAAGCACACCAAACTCAAGATTGGTAGATGCACCAATCGCATTTGAGCAGTCCATGTCTCCATGTCGAAATCGATCCGACTGAAAACTTTGTGGTGCTTGTGGCATCTGCATATTTACCGACTGTGCTATCGCAATCGACGGAAATAACACTGCCAGTAATATAATTAGCCTCATAGGAGACCTCACTTAATCTTTGAACAAACTTTCGATGATATGACGGTTCTCTGCATCTTTTCTTTGTCTAACATCGACTTGGTACATATGTAGGTGGCAGATGTGTCAATCGGAAGAAATATTTCGATTTCACGCCGCTGACCATAGCGTAACTTGAATAACCTCTCATTCGTTATGAACGGAACAGGATTCCAGTCTGCATCATTCACTTCGATTTTGAAGTAGTTTACATCCATGCGAGCATTCCACATTTTCAATTTTGCGCTCACAACTCCTGTTACGTAAGAAGAACGAAGTTCTGGGTAAGTCGGAGTAAGTTCGTGGGCCTCTAAGGACCCACTTACAAACAACAGGATTATAGTTTTAATTAGAGAGGAATGCACTCCGCCTCCACAACAGCAGTGTATTGGCCTGCAGGAAACGACTTGTTGTAGCCGTAATCCGCAACAGATGAAATCTTAAACCAAGTACTCCCTGCAACAGTCATTTGGTATTCATGTGCATTGTCGTACTCAATTTTGTCAGAATCGTAGGTAGACATATCTGTATCAGAAACTTCGGATACTTCTACATCACCTGTCCAAGTTACTACATCGTCAAGTGTAGGAGCTGAGGAGAACGAGACTGGATGCTCGATTACAGCTTTATAATAATCTGCTGCCAATACGTCAAAACGAATGATAGGCTGTACTCCACCAGACGTCGTTGCCGTAGTGAGCTGATAAGGGTTTGGGTTACCGTAAACTCCAGGTGTTTCTGATACAATGATACACTTGGAATCAACGTTACCTATAATCTCGGTTTGAGCTTGTACGAATTCTGTCGCCAGAATAGACACTGCCATTGGAACTACTATTTTCAACATTACTTAGTCTCCTGTTGACTTGACTCGTATTGTGAGTCCACCATTTGTTGATGAAGCAATTGTTGTGCAAGGTTGCTTCGTCGTGCTTTTGAGTTATCTTGTATGGTTCCACCATTTAAAACTACAGTCTCTAAATATTCTCGTCCTTCAAGACTGTATAAATAATCTGTAGGAAGCACTCTTGCTGTCAAAGCAAGTGCGAGTGCTTCTGAGACCGGGTCGATGAGTCCAGGGTTATTTCCATCGCCCAGTAGGTCCTCCAGAGCATTACTGAGCGCCCATTGCTCTCGTCTACGCTGCCGTTCTTGCTCGGCTTCCTCTTCCTGTATTCGAGCTTTCCTCTCCATGTCCTCTTGGATAAGGTCGTCCTGCAGCGGGTCGTAAAGGCCCACGTCGGGTATTTCGACTGTCTCTCTGTATCCGGGGCAACTAGGGTCTGTTTGAGGATCAAAACACGTATCATACCTATATGAGTAGACCACACTTGCATTTTCTACATCTCCTTCGCCGTCTACTTCAATGGATCCGGGACCCCACAAAGTTGCAGGCAGGTTGGGGAATGCAAACGACTTTGAGATTGTGTTTCCTGGAAGGCCAGACCAATCATCGCTATTCCGAAAAATATAGCCGTTGCCGTCTGCATATTCATTTTGTACCCATACTATCATGTCTGTTTCTGGGTCTTTCACTGCGGTATATGAATAGACCAATCCGTTTACTTCGAGGCCCGCATATTCGGGTAGAATGTTTGTCATTACCCACGCAAGGCCCGTCTGTGCTGCGTTGTTCGTTGTGCCGTAAATCTCTTCAGAGAAGGAGTAAGAGGGTAAGCAACACAACGCCGCCAGCCCCAAGCCAAGTCTTTTCATCTGTATCTAGCTCCAAGAACTTTTCTTCTGGTTCTTTCTGTGCCGCTACTTCCCACGCCGCTTTCGCTTCATCGCCAATCAGTCCATCTTTAGGGCAGGGCGTTCCAGCATTCATCATTGCATCGAATACTCGTTGGTCCTGACACATGACTGATACCGCTGCAACTTTCATTCCCATATCGTACAAAGTTTTCGCGTTTTTCAGCATTTCGCAGTTATCGTCCGTAATCTGCGTGCCAGTTGATACTCCCAGTATCTGAGTTTGCACCGCACCCGCTACGCCGAAGGTACATAAGTCGCTATTACTCGTATTGATTGTAGGACTTATTGCCGATGCAGGAGGTGACTTCAAAGTTGTGTCCTGCTTCGTTGTTACCGTCGATTCTGTAATAATAGGCTCAGGTGGCGTTTCCTGTGCTATAGCAGGAACTGTGAATAGCAGTCCTGCTAATAAATATTTTATTCTGGGTCGCATTCCTCTACCCTTACTATGGTTGTTTTAATAATGTCTTTATAAGTGCCATCAGGTTGTAGAACAACAATGCGGTCGCTCATCCCATTGTTACATCCTTTGGGCATAGTACCAGTTGCTTCCAGTCTGACTCCACTTTTCCAGTGTTTGTAAGTTACTTTTAACATGTGGGGTTTCCGATTTCGTATTCTCCAATTATAGTTCAAAGGGGCTCGAATGTCAAGAAATATTTTTATGTTGGTACCTTTGTATAAAAAAGTCTTGACATACACCCCTTCTAGATGTATAATATACTTTAATAAAATTTTGGAGAACCTTATGAGACGGCCACAAAACATGAGTCTTGACGAATACCTTGAATGGGTTATTAATCACGAACTCGAATATGAACCAAAAGACCTTGAAACAGATTGTTGGATTCCTCGTTCTGGGATAGGCAGAGTGAAAGGCGATAGAGCGCTTGCGTACTGGCAGGGCAAGAGTCTTACAATGTATCAGCTTACATATATGGCCTGGCACGGTATTAACGAAAACCCTTTTTCTCAAAAACTTCATGCGTCCCATACCTGTAACAATCCTGAATGCGTAAACCCTTTGCATATTGTTCCAGAAGATGCATCTACAAACGAGAAGAGAAAACTTGAACTTCCTGGAGCAGAAATCTATAGACAGAGCCAGCGAGAAAAGCAGAAAGCTTTACACGCAGCAGGTAAGATTCTACCTCCGGGACTTTCTCATCGTGAAAAAGCAGAATGGTTTTTGAAAAATAAAACATGGCTTGACACAGAGAGTGAACTTGTTAATGGAAGTCATTGCATGAGATGGACCGGCGGAGCTGATGCAAAAGGCTACGGTAGAACAAACATTACAGTAAGTCCAGGAAGAAAGAAAAAAGTTGAAATACATCGGTATATTCATTGTATGAT
>Ga0098051_1000594_pt1 | contig 14218 bp, 29 predicted proteins | sample 14BtaG_FD_77069 | JGI IMG/M metagenome (GOLD analysis project Ga0098051, IMG submission 77069) | Marine viral communities from the Subarctic Pacific Ocean - 14B_ETSP_OMZ_AT15311_CsCl metaG | ecosystem: Environmental > Aquatic > Marine > Oceanic | place: Pacific Ocean | collected 2015-01-18 | reverse complement strand
TCAACACCTAGTGAAAATTCGCTACACTCTGTGCATGTACTAGATAATAAACCTGCTAAAGGTTGTGACAATCCACTTGCTAGACTTACAGAACAGCAAGCTTCTTATGTTAAACTAAAGTACGTACCTAGACATAAGTTGTTTGGTGCTAGGGCTTTAGCTAGGGAGCTAGGAGTACACCATTCAACTATATTAAAATATTTAAAGGAGGATGCGTAATGACTAAATCATATAGCGTAAAAAATATGCACACAGTAAAAATATTAGCCAAGAGACTTAACATGGAGGTTGGCATGAGTACAAGCATGGCAGTTGAAGAGGCCATGACTTACTTGACAATGTCATTCCATAAACGTAACGTGGATAGTATCAAGGCTGCTGAGTTACTCAGGTGGTGGCTCAGTGAGTTCCAAGATAAAGAGCTAGAATACTTTCAGACTAGAGTAGACTTAGCTGAGGAAGTGAGGAACAGATGAATATTGACTATCAATACGCAGTACAAGATGAACTAAACTTTGACCATGATGCAAGCCTAGATCATTGGGCTGTACTACTGGCTGATCAAGAGGTTGCTGATAGAGATGAAGCTGAATGGAAAATGCTTTACAAAAACTATTGGATGGCACTTGACGCAGACTATAATTATGAGTTATATCAACCATAGGAGGACAAGATGACTAAGTATAGAGTATCAGCTACGTTGGACATAGGATACGAGGCTGTAGTAGAAGCTGACACTTTGGAGGAAGCTATTACCCTAGCCAGAGATGATGCAGAAAAAAAGGTTGAGTGGGAAAAGACAGATGATGGACATCACTGGATGGTAGAGGATGCATGGGAGGTTAAAGATGGACATTGAAAAGATATGCATAGCATCATTCAAGTCTATGTTTGATGAACGCTTGGAGGATGGTGTTGACCTGACACCCAAGTATGTAGAGATGCTAGTGAAGGAACACTGTGAGCCTTACATGATAGTGACACAAGGTTTTACGCATGACCTACTAGCTAATGCACTGGATAGTATAGACTGGCAGTACATATCAAGATATTTAAAACTTGCTCAATGTATATAAGAGGATAGACTAATGGAAATAACTGAAGGATACTACGACTGTGTACCAGAACGCACATTCAATGAACGACATGGTTCATGCACTGCGTATACAGCATACATGAATGGTCAACCCTCGTTCACTGTCTACTTATACGACAAAAGCCCAAACATGATTACTATTCACGAAGGAGTAAGTGATGCATAGTATGAAACTGTTTTATGTACAAATATGCACTGATATAGCTAGTGATGAAAGTTATGGAGCGAAGTACATTTCGTTTAATGTTAAGGCATACAATAAGGATCAGATACAAGATCAGTTCAGTCATTACTTTATTACACAACTTGAACTTGCTGATGAGGTGATCAATGCTACCTGATGAAATGGAAGCTGAGAAAAACAGAAAGCTACTGCTTGCCCAGGCTGATGAGATAGAGATATATCGCAAGAACATCATAGACTTACAAGCACAACTTAACGTAGCCCATGCAAGTATAGCTGTGTACAATACAGAGTGGAGTGATATGAGTAATAAGTTAGACTCAGCAAATCAACACAATAAAAACTTGACACAGAGTTTGTCTAATGCTTATGCTGACATATCAAGACTTACAGAACAGGAATGCTTTTGTGGGTTAGCTGATGAACCAGTACTAGCAGGAAGAGATTGATATGAAAGTACAATACATAAATCATATGGGTGATGACTTATCCGTGGTCAACTCTGCACGTGTAAGCTTCGGTAAGAAATCAGACTACATGCCACGTGTACATATGGGTGAGTCAAAGGTACTTCAACACAAGGATGAGAAGCTAATCAAGTACCTAGCTGAACACAATCACAAGTCACCATTCAACCATGCCTTTGCTACGTTACATGTCAAGGCTCCTATCTTTGTAGCTAGGCAGTTACAGAAGCATGAGTACATGCCTTGGAATGAGATAAGCAGACGCTACGTAGACAGTGAGCCTGAGTTCTATGAGCCTGACGTATGGCGTGGACGTAGTGCTGACAAGAAGCAAGGTAGTGAGGGTGTAGTAGATACAAAGACTAAACCTACTAACCAATACGCACTTGAAACATATCGTAACTTATTAGCTGATGGTGTAGCACCAGAGCAAGCACGTATGGTATTACCTCAGAGTATGTACACTGAGTGGTACTGGAGTGGGTCACTGTATGCATTCGCTAAGATGTGTAGCTTACGATGTACACCTGACTCACAGTATGAGACTAGGGTAATAGCTAGTCTTATTAGTGACAAGATGTTTGAACTGTTTACTGTATCTTGGGATGCACTAAGAACAGTCATGTACAAAGGAGAATAACTATGAAGTGGCTGATACTAATAGCACTGACACAAGGTAATCCTTTTACTGTACCTAACAAAACGTTTGACACAGAGGATGATTGTGTGCAGTATGTAAGTGACTTGAGTAATGCAGAGGAGTTAGCAATAGAAGTAATTGCTCATGCAGGTTTCAACGTAACAGTCACAGGAGTATATTGTGTGACAACACAGGAGAGGAAGAGACATGAAACTATACAAAAACTCTGATGGTGTATGGGCAGGTACACAAGCTGATGCACGTAAGATGTGTGGCAAAGACTACAGCACTGTCGATGTACCTACTGACAAGCCTAGCCTACTGAAGTTCCTTAACTTTAATCAGGTTGGCTCCCATACTAGTAACGATAAGACTGAGACACACTACGAGGTGTACGTACCTAGTGAACACAGAGACAATGACTTAGACAGTAAAGCACTGTCCTACTTTAACTGGGGCTACGACAAAATGTGTAGTGGTCAGTACGATGAGGGCAAAGAACTAATCAGGAAAGCTTTGCTATATAAGAAGACACACGACATACACGAGGGAAAAAGATGATGATAGAGCTACTACTAGCGATGGTTGAGGATACCAATCAGATACACAAGTATTGCATGGATAAGCATGAACACTGGACAGGCAGAGCAGCGTGTGTACAAGAGCTACAACATGCCCAACGCAAGATGGAGGTAGAAGAACTACGAGAGTTCCTTAAAGCTAACCCTCACTACAAGTACCCAGGCATGGCATTGCCTAACGGTAGAATAAAACCCCTTGACGTTTGTTGGGGATCGAGTAAAACTTATTACATAGGAAGTGATAAGCAAATGAAAGAAAGATGCTGATGTTATATGAAGTATGGGTTGATAGCTATTGCTATTACACATTGAAAACTTTATGGGAAGCCAAACGTAAAGAGGAGATTTACAAAAAGGTGTTTCCTAATTACACTGTAGAGATAAGGAGGATAGACTATGCGTATCAGTAAAGTCCTACCCATACAGCGTGTCATCAACGAGACAAGACGTAGACGTGATGACTACGATTGGGATGGCTACCCTGACAAGGCTAGACTAGAAGAGAAAGACTTAGAAGATTTACTACAACAACAGGAACAAGGAGAACTATGGTGTCCCAACTTTTAATGCATGCACTGCCACTAGCAGTAGCTTTTATTTACTTTGGCTTCTTTGTCTATCTATGGTATCTACATGCAAGAGGAGACTGAAGATGGAGAGAATCCGAATACGCCTTTCGATGATGTCACACATTGGGTGGGTAACCTACCTAATAAGGATACTGATAGCGATGAGCGTACTAACAAACGTAATACTAGGAGGAAGACTAAATCAAACTTTCTCAGCAAGAAACTGGGACTGGAAAAGAAATAACAAACCTAATCTCGTGCGACTATTAGACACATTGCAAGGCGATGGGCATTGTAGTAAGTAATGGGCATACTGGAAAGTAAGGAGGAAATGGTAATATGAAGAACATCCCCAAGCAGTCAGCCACACTGACACAGATAGTAGACTTTTACTTGCACTCAGATACGTTTCGTAGACTTTCGTCCTCCTCCCAGAAGGACTACGAGACACACTTGCAAGCTACTGTACTGACTGAAGTGGAGGGCAAGGCTCTTGGGGGTTATCGCTGTAAGACCTTGAAGGTTAGACACATAACACAAGCATACGATCAATGGCTAAATGTTGGTACTCGTACTGCCAACTACAGACGCAGTGTACTTTCTGCTGCGTGGCGACACGCTATGCGTTATGATGTTATGATTCACAACCCAATCAGTTTGGTAAAGACTGAAGTACCTGAACCCCGTAGGGTACACTGGACTCGTGAACAAGTGTCTATCTTTCTTGACACTGCTTACAGCGACTTTCGTTGGCGCAGCATTGGACTAATCGTTCATATGGCATACGATTGGGGTCAGCGTGTAGGAGATATTCGGCTTCTTACATGGAATAGTTTAGACCTAAACCAATGTCGTATTGATATGATACAAAGCAAACGTAATGCAGAGATTCACCTCCCAATCTCTCAGGGTTTGTGTTCGATGCTGCGTCAGCAGAAGGAAGACTTTGGGTTTCAAGAGTACGTTGCTCCCAGGATAAAGCCTAGAGCAGGTGCTTACACACCCTACGACAAAGAAGAAATATCTAATCTAATCAACGTACTACTAGATGAAGCTAACCTACCACGTGAGCTTACAGCTATGGATCTAAGGCGTACTGCTGTTACAGAAATGATGGAGGGTGGTGCTGACTTAGTAGGTATCATGCAGGTAACAGGACATAAGAACACAGCATCAGTCAAGCCATACATGGTCAACACATTTAGTGGTGCAAGTAAGGCACTAGAAGCGAGAGGAGTTAAGCATGGTGTACGTGAGGAAGACTAACATAAGAGAGTTTATTAATGGACTTGACCTCAAGGATGGTGAGCGTCACAGATGTGATTGCCCTGCCCCTGACTGTCGAGGTAAGAATACATTTACTGTAGCTAATATATTTGGTGACATAAAGTACAACTGTTTCAAGCTAGGCTGTAGGGTTGGTGGTATATACGACACTGGCATGACAGCAGCAGAGATATTTCTACACATGAATGATCTACAGTTCAAACGTGCTTACACAAAGATAAAGAAGGAGAAAGAAACTATGGAGATACCTGAGTATGTGGTGACACCCAAAGCAACACACACCAAGCACCAACGCTACATAAGACGTTGGGGTATAGCGTTGGGTGACACTATGTATGATGTCAAAGACGAGCGTGTAGTCTTTCCTATCAAGCATGAAGGTAGGATCGTTGACGCTGTAGGTAGGGCAGTAGGTAAGAAGCAGAACCCTAAGTGGTATCGCTATACAGGTGAGGCAGACTACTACACAATAGGTAATGGCTCTACCCTGCTTATAGTTGAGGACGTTGTGTCTGCTGTTGTTGCTACCCAGGAGCTACCGTATGTTACAGCTATGGCTATCCTGGGTACGTCAATGAACCCCAAACACTTTGAGAAGATAGGAGAGTATGACAAAGTAATCATAGCACTTGACCCTGACGCTATTGGCAAGACAGTAGAGTATCGCAGAGAGATAGAGTTGTGGACGGGACGTAAGACAACTGCTATGAATCTAATGGATGATATAAAGTATCGTGAGTATGAAGACTTAGAGAAACTAAAGGAGTTATGTAATGAGATTAGCAATAGTGATTGATGTGGATGGTGACATCATGTATGTACCAGAGGGTAAAGTGTTTCCAAACTTTCCCAAGCCTAAACTGTTTGACAATCTTGAAGATGCACAGGAAGAGTGCGCTAAGTGGAACACTGGTATAATAGTTGACTTTGATAACAACAATAAAACCGTACCAATAGTTAGATCGTTTGATGATGATGAACGTCAACGTGCTAAAGAAAGAGCTAAGGCAAATAATGTTTACCGTTGAGTTTGAGCATGATGCATCTATCATTAGAACGATGGATGAGTCTGCTACGTTTGAAGATGTAGAAGTCATTATAGGTGATGAAGGTATAGTTTATATGCGACAGTATGAGGATACTGAGAAAGCTTATCAAATGTTAATGTTGACATATCAACAATTACTTGATATTGCTGCATCCATAAGGACACCAGAGGGAATGCACAAGATTGTGCGAGGAGAAAATAGACATGATGGAACTAGCATTAGTAAAGACTCTGTTAAGTAGAGAGTTTTACGATCAGCATAAAGGGATACGCTGCCCTGACAAGATCTTCACTAAAGATGTACGCAAGATTAAGCAAGCACTAGATGCAGCTATGGAAACATACGAAGGTGACCTTACAGTGTCAGACCTAGATGCTGTATTCAATAGAGTAAACGCAAGCATGACCACCGCTACACGTACAGCCTACGAGGATCTGTTCAAGCGTATCGAGATAGCTGAACCTATCAAGGGTGAGATAGCAGAGGACACATTGTCGCAGTTGTTTCAGCAGCACGTTGGTGACCTTGTAGCTAACCTTGGCTTTGACTTTGTTAATGGTGCAGAGAATAGTCTTGAACCTTTACGTCAACTATTAGAGGAATACAAAGATGACTTTACTCCAAATCTTCGTGTCGAGTGGGATGATCATAGTCTTGATACTGTCCTTGATGCAACGGCACTTGAATCGAAATGGAAGTTTAATATATCCAGTTTGGCTCGTAGGGTGGAGGGTATCAGTGGCGGTCATCTTATCTTGGTTGGCGCTCGTCCTAATACTGGTAAAACTAGTTTTCACGCCTCTTTGGTAGCAGCAGATGGTGGCTTTGCACAACAAGGAGCAAAGGTTACAGTACTGTGTAATGAAGAAGCTTACACACGTGTAGCTGCACGATACATCAGTGCCTCATCTAACATGACTATGGGTGAGGTCAGAGGTAACAAGGCTCTAGCTAACAAGAGATACCACCCTGTGTCAGAGAACATACAGTTCAAGGATAGCACAGGTAAGGGTATGGACTGGGTTGAGTCAGTAGTAAAGTATGAACGTCCTGATATACTTATCCTGGATATGGGTGACAAGTTTGCCGACATCAGATCAGAACGATCAGACATAACACTCAAGGCAGCAGCTATCCATGCACGTAACATAGCCAAGCAGTATGACTGTGCTGTGATATGGATGTCTCAGCTATCAGCAGAGGCAGAGGGGAGGGCTGACCTGAACCAAGCTATGATGGAAGGTAGTAAGACAGGCAAGGCAGCAGAGGCTGACCTCATGGTACTAATAGGTAAGACACAACAAGCAGAAGGAGAAGAGGATGACCCTATCAGATACTTAAACATAGCCAAGAACAAACTGAATGGCTTTCAAGGTAAGATTACTTGTGTGCTTGACGGTTCAAGATCAGTGTACTCAGCATGAGGTTAGTGCTAGACGTAGAGAATACGACAACAAAGCGTGATGATAAGTCACACATGGACCCATTTGAACCTGACAACTATCTAGTACAGGTAGGCTATCTTGATGCCGATGATCCTGAAGCTTCACTTACTATCAAGACACTAGATCACAACGAATCAAAAGATGACACAGGCTTTCAACGATTAGACATACAGTGGACACTAGACAATACCAAGCTACTGATTATGCACAACGCACAGCACGACTTAATGTGGCTGTGGGAGTGTGGATACAGATATGACGGTGACATCTATGACACTATGCTTGGTGAGTATATACTAGATCGTGGGCAGAGAAGAGGTCTAAGCCTTGAGGCTTGTGCAGAACGTAGGCAGTTAACATATACGAAGCAAGACACATTAAAGAAATATTATAAGGAAGGAAAGAACACAAATGAAATACCTTATGAGGAGCTTTGTACTTATCTCAGGTATGACTTGCTTACTACTTGCGAGTTGTTCCACGCCCAACAAAAAGATTACAGCAAACCCGATGCCGCCTCTCTCGATACCATTAAACGTGTTACCTTCCGAACCTGTAAAACCCTTACAGAAATCTATATGGCAGGGTTCAAAGTCGATCTTCAAGAGTTGGAGCGAGTAGCAAAGGAGTACGAGAATGAGAAAGCTGAGATCGAAGCACGTCTGCAAAAGAAAGTCAGGGAGCTTATGGGCGACACTCCGATCAACCTTCGGTCACCTGAGCAGAAATCGCAAGTCCTCTTTAGCAGAAGGGTACATGACAAGAAGGAATGGTCTGATCTCTTCGAGTTCACACAAACACAAGAAGAGTTTAAGGATGCCGTTGCAGCCAACTCCTCACCAATCTACAGGACAACGGCTTACACCTGCACAAGTTGCGAAGGGCAAGGTAAGATATTCAGAACTAAGAAAGATGGAACAAAGTTTGCAAGAGCTAACAGATGCAAGGATTGTGATGCACAAGGGTACAGACTAAAGAACACACAACAAGTAGCAGGGCTACGCTTCACCGCACCAAACAAGAAGTGGGTTAGTGCTAATGGATTTAACACGGGTAAGGATGAGCTAGATGTACTATCTTCAACTGCTAAACAAAATAGAATGGACGAAGCTATCAGTTTCATTTCTGATCTTAAACGTCACAATGCTATCTCTTCTTATCTATCTTCTTTTGTCAACGGAATACGAGCATACACAAAAGACAGTGGATTCCTGCACGTTGGACTTACTCAAAGTATTACAGCAACAGGACGTTTCAGTGGTAGAAATCCCAACATGCAGAACATGCCAAGAGGAACTACATTCCCAGTAAAAAGAGTATTTGTATCAAGATTTGACAACGGATTAATTATGGAGGCCGACTTTGCACAACTCGAGTTTAGGACAGCAGCGTTCCTGGCACAGGATGAAACAGCGATGCAAGAGATTTCAACTGGTTTCGATGTACATGCTTACACAGCAAAAGTTATTACTGATGCAGGGCAACCAACATCACGTCAAGCAGCTAAAGAACACACGTTTGCACCCCTCTTTGGGGCAAGCGGTTATGGACGTACAAAAGCTGAAGCTACCTACTACACACACTTCAATGCTAAGTACAAAGGCATAGCTAACTGGCACAAGAACCTAGCTGATGAAGCACTACGCTTTATGAAAATAACAAACATATCAGGTAGGCAGTATGCTTTTCCTGATGTGACAAGACGACACAGTGGCTTACCAACGCACTTCACTATGATAAAGAACTATCCAGTGCAGGGCTTCGCTACTGGTGATGTAGTACCAGTGGTACTTAATGAAATGCATGAACGTTTGCGACATATGAAGTCGTGTTTAGTCAATACTGTACACGATTCTATGGTGGTTGACGTACACCCTGACGAGAAAGACTTAGTATTGTCAATGGTGTGGACTATGAACCAAGACTTAAACAAAATAATAGAGGAGACATACGGAATAAAGATGAACGTGCCTATGCTTTTAGAAGCGAAAATAGGTAAAAACTGGCTTGACACAGTTGATATATAGTGTATAACTAAGACTCTTTGACTCTATAGAAAAGGATATAGAATGAGCAATGAACTAGCAGTAGCAACAGAACGTGGTCAATCAATGGCTGAACTAATGGGTGTGTCTATCAAGACAAGTAACGCAGACTTCCTGCCATCCATATCACGTCTAGGAATGTTGCATCAACCTATCATGGGTGAGGTAGATCTCAATGGTAAGATGATAAAGACAGAGGTAGTACCAGTAGGTGCATTCACCCTAAAGACAGGTGATGATATAGTCTACAGTAATGGTGCTACGGTTCGTGTCTTTGCCCAACGCAATCAGTGGCAGAGATGGAACAGTGATACAGAAGAGATGGAAAAGTCTGTGATGTCTAACACACTTAACGGTGACTTGAAGGACAGCATTGGTGGATTCAACTTAGGTAGACCATCAGGTTACATCGAAGACTTCAACTCACTACCTGATGCAACCAAGCAACTGATGCGATCAGTCAAGCGTGTCGTGGTGTACTACGGTACAGTTTCATTGGACAGCCCTATGAATGAAAAGGGTGAGCCAGTAGAAGCTGCAGCAAGTATGCCATTTGTCATGGATGTAAAGAACCGTGATAGCTTGAAGAGTATCAATGGTGTGATGGGTAACTTCAAGAAGAAGAACATGTTACCTATCATGTCTACCATCAAGCTAGAAGGTATTGAAGATAGTATACCTACTGGTGCTAAGTTTGGTAAGATACAAGCAAACACTGGTGATGCTGTTGAACTTGCGAGTGAAGACAACGACACACTCAAAGACTTCTTAGAACTTATTGAGTTTAGCAATGGTAAGATACTAGACCTACACCATGATCGTGCTAAAGGACATGCTGATCAAGATGCAGAACTTGTCGGTGAGATACTCAACAATGACTTCGTAGAGGTGGATGAGTAATGAATCACCCTGCTGAACTACAAGTCTTTAGCTACTTGCAAAAGGCTATGAAGGGTGAGGCTACAATGACAGAGGAGGTGACCGACTTGGTTGCCTCCGATGTTAAGGCTGCTATGGATAAGCAGTTCAACTCTCCACCCCGTGATGCTTTTAAGTTACGTATGTCTAACATAGGCAGACCTAAGTGCCAGTTGTGGTTTGATAAGAATAAACCTGAAGACAAAGTACCATTACCACCACACTTCCTGATGAACATTATACTAGGTGACATAGTAGAAGCTGTGTTCAAAGGGTTGCTACGTGCAGCGGGTGCTGAGTTCAAAGACAATGACAATGTTACACTCAAGTTAGCTGATGGACAAGAGATTAATGGTGAGTACGATATGGAGATGGACGGAAAGATAGATGATGTAAAGTCTGCATCACCTTGGTCCTATCAAAATAAGTTTGACTCATTCGAATCTTTACAGAAGGGTGATGGCTTCGGTTATATACCTCAATTAGTTGGATACTCTAAGGCCGCAGGAAAAGAAGTAGGCGGTTGGTGGGTGGTCAACAAAGGCAACGGTGAGTTTAAGTATGTCAGTGCTTCGGAGGTTGACTCTGATAAGGTAATAGAAGACATCCAAGAAACGGTAAATTATATAGACAACGATGAGCCATTTGAAAGATGTTTTAAAGCTGTACCTGAGACATTCTATAAGAAAAAAACAGGAAACCTTGTACTTAGTAGCTCGTGTAAATTTTGCAGTCACAAATATAAATGTTGGAACAGTTTAAAGACACAACCTTCAAGGGTATCTAAAGCCAAGAACCCACCTGAAGTGGATTATATATTTATAGGTGACGGTATTGATACGTAGACATAACAAAAGAGTATATCGTAGCGGTCTTGAACAAGAGGCTGCTGCGTTTCTAAAGACTAGACAGAAGAAGGTAGAGTATGAGAAGATAAAGATAGAGTGGGAAGACTTACGCTATCGTACATACACTCCAGACTTTGAGCTAGACAACGGTATCATAATAGAAACAAAAGGATTATTTAGTTCTGCAGATAGAAAGAAACATCTTGAAATACAAAGACAGCATCCTAATTTAGACATCAGGTTTGTATTCAGTAATGCTAAACAAAGACTATACAAAGGAGCTAAGTCTAGGTACTGTGACTGGTGTGATCAGAAGAACTTCAAGTGGGCGCATCGTGTAATACCTGAAGGATGGCTAATAGAAAAAGGCAAGCGCATGAAAGAGCAGCGTGTCGTAGTGAAAAGGAGATCCTGATGGGTCACGAAATAGAAGAAGATGAAGTTGCTATAATAGTAAAGCCTGAGTTAAATGAAGATGGCGAGTGGGATGGTACTATAAAGACTGGACTAGTGTTTGGTGAAAGTAAAAACCCTGTAGCTACAAGAGCAGCTATGGACTTAGCTTTGACTATGGCAGCAACTACTAATGTGCTAGATGATTATCCAGAAATATTTGATTACTACGATGAAGCCAGGGTAGACTTAATAAAAGAGATGTTCCCTAAAGAGTTTGCTGAATCAGCACTTGCAATAGACGAAGAAATGGACTATACCACAGATGGTAACGTAATCAAGTTAACCAAGTGGACAAAGACGTTAGGTGAAGCATGAGTGATTTAGTAAACAACCCACCACATTACAACCAAGCAGGTATAGAATGCATTGATGCTATCCTTGCTGCAACTAACCACAACAAAGAAGGATACCTACAAGGTAACATACTGAAGTATGTATGGAGGTACGACTACAAGAATGGATTAGAAGATTTGCAAAAGGCACAGTGGTATTTAAACAAACTCATAGAGGTATATAAAGAGAAGCACAAATGATACGTAAGTTTAGTGTGACATATATGATGGAGGTTGATGAAGATAACAACTTCCTATCAGCCCACCAAGAAGGGCATATAGAAGACGTATATGATTTGATAAGTAACATCATGCATGACGTAGATGATATTAGAATACACAACCTAAATATAAAGGAGAGATGATGGACTTTAATGAATACCAAAAGGAAGCTGTAAAGACTGCTATATATACTGACCCTATCATATACCCTGCTTTGGGTTTAGGTAATGAGGCAGGTGAGGTGCAGGGTAAAGTCAAGAAGATGTTACGTGATGATACGTTTGACAAACCTGCTATAGCTGCAGAGATAGGTGATGTGTTGTGGTATATAGCTGCACTGTGTCGTGACCTAGAAGTAAGCATGGATGATATTGCTACAGGTAACCTAGCTAAACTAAAGAGTAGACAAGAACGTGGAACTATACAAGGAAGTGGAGACAATAGATGATTGACCCCTCTATGACAGAAATTTATAAAGGCATGTTCATATTGTTATGTGTAATAGTAGGAGCCATATGGGTATTTACAAGGGATTACAAATGAACTATTGTGATATGAAAGGTTTGATATGGCCTTTCCTTTTTTGTGTATTCGTTATAATAATATTACCAGTGTTACTGGTAGACAATAAGAAGTACTGTAAACAAAGCATCGTTCCATGTTACCCTTGGAACAACGGAGGATTAAATGAGTAACTTACTACCAACAGACTATCAGAGTTTTATACACCAGTCACGCTATGCCAAGTACATAGATGGCAAAGGCCGTGAGTCATGGGCAGAGACAGTAGGACGCTACATGGATAATGTAGTACGTCCAAAGCTAGGCAACGATTCGTGGAGCAATGAGATAGAGCAAGCTATACTTAGCTTAGATGTAATGCCAAGCATGAGAGCCATGATGACTAGTGGTGCTGCGTTGGACAGAGATAACACAGCAGGATATAACTGCTCATACCTACCTGTCGATGACCCTAAGTCTTTTGATGAGGCCATGTTTATCTTACTCTGCGGTACAGGCGTAGGCTTCAGCGTTGAGCGTCAGTTTGTGCAGCAGCTACCAGAGATACCTGATTTGTTTGACAGTGAGACTACCATTGTAGTTAAGGATAGCAAAGAGGGTTGGGCTAAGTCTTTCCGTCAGCTACTAGCATTACTATGGGCAGGTGAGATACCTAAGTGGGACATTACTCGTGTACGTCCTGCAGGTGCTAGGCTCAAGACATTTGGTGGTAGAGCCAGTGGTCCTGGACCTCTTGTCGAGTTGTTTAACTTCTCAGTTAACACGTTCAAGAATGCACAAGGACGTAAGCTTACCTCTATGGAATGCCATGACTTGATGTGTTTCATTGGACAGATAGTTGTAGTAGGTGGTGTACGTAGGTCAGCCATGATTAGTTTGTCTAACCTAAGTGATGATCGTATGCGTCACGCTAAGTCAGGACAGTGGTGGGAGACAGCACCACACAGAGCATTGGCTAACAACTCTGTATCATACACAGAGAAGCCAGACATAGAAACATTCATGCGTGAGTGGACAGCATTAGTAGAGAGTAAGTCAGGTGAGAGAGGTATCTTTAATCGTGAAGCATCTAAAGCACAGGCTGCTAAGTATGGTAGGCGTGACCCTGACTGGCAGTTCGGAACTAATCCATGCAGTGAGATTATACTTAGACCCTACCAGTTTTGCAATCTTACGGAAGTTGTTGTTCGTGCCACTGATACGGTTAAAGACTTGGAGCGTAAAGTCAAAGTCGCCACAATACTTGGGACAATCCAAAGCTCGTACACAAAGTTTCCTTACTTGCGGAAAGTGTGGCAACGTAATACGGAAGAAGAGAGATTGCTTGGTGTGTCGCTAACAGGTATAATGGACAACCCATTGATGACTGCAGTTAACTCTAACTTGGAGAAGACACTTGATAACTTACGAAATGTCGCACTGGCTACTAATCATGAATACGCTGACTTGCTTGATATACCTCAGTCTGCTGCTATTACCTGCGTCAAACCTTCGGGTACTGTCTCGCAGTTGGTGGACAGTGCCAGTGGTATACATGCTCGTCACTCTCCATATTAC
>Ga0098051_1000587_pt1 | contig 14327 bp, 19 predicted proteins | sample 14BtaG_FD_77069 | JGI IMG/M metagenome (GOLD analysis project Ga0098051, IMG submission 77069) | Marine viral communities from the Subarctic Pacific Ocean - 14B_ETSP_OMZ_AT15311_CsCl metaG | ecosystem: Environmental > Aquatic > Marine > Oceanic | place: Pacific Ocean | collected 2015-01-18 | reverse complement strand
GCCACCCCTGCTACAATGCTGATCAGACGTATGTTTGCTGAGTCGGCTGAAGAGTTCAACAAGAAGATGGCTGACTACTATATGCTTAAGGCTGGTAAGACCAAGCGTAAGTTAGCTCGAGAGCTGAGAGATCGGCTTAGTACACACATCATGTTGACCACAGGCCTAAGTCGCCTAGGTACCGCAGCAGGTCGCCTATTGAGTTCCTTTAGAGCTCTAGTGGGTGGAGACCTTGGAGCCTTTGATACGCCTGTTAAAAAGATGGTCAAAGAGAAAGTTGTTAAGGAAGCCTCTGGAGCCAAAGGTAAACCTAAGAAACCATCGAAACCTAGGAAGCCTAGGGATGTGGCAAAAGATGCCCAAACGAAAGTCAAGCGGTTAACTAAGGAGCTCGATAAGCTCCGTAAGCGTTTTGGTGACGATAGTAAGCTTAAGGACCCTAAGGCAAAGGTACCAGACTCTCCTGAGGTAAAAGACCTCAAAGAGCGGATCGCCTTTTATAAGGGGGCTGAAGCTGATGCCAAAAGGGTTACCAAACTTGAGGGTAAGCTCGAGGCTCTTAAGCAACTAGCCGCACGAGGAACCAAGCTGGATCTAGAGGCAGGCACAGGGAAACTAAAGCTACCTCCTAAACTAAAGACGCCTGAGATCGTAGCGTTAGAGAAAGAGATCGCTAACGTTATCAAAGAGATGGAGAAAAAGCTCAAGGCTTTAGAACCTCCACCCTCAGTAGCCGAAAGAGTACAAGAGGCCCTACAGGCAGACGATCCAGAACGAGCTTTGTTTAAAGCTATCCGTGAGGTCGAGGATGATGAACTACAGGAACTGATGAAGGTTCTTGAGGGATTCGATGCTTCGGATGCAAGACAGTGGTTGAGCAGTAAAGGCGAGGCAACTCCTAAGAGTCTTAGGATCCTACAGACCCTCCGTAAGATTCGTATGATGAACATCCTAAGTGGTATCCCTACGTTTGTTACGAATACAGTTGGTGGTATCACAACCACTTTGTTCCGTAAGGGGTTTGAAGACGTTATAGCCTCTTTGGTCCCTAGCTCCGCTGGAGACCGTATGAGATTCCTAGGTGAAGTTAGAGCCTTTCGCTCGACACTACAGCAACCTATGGAGCTGTTTAACGCTGGGTTCAAAGGATTAGCTGAAGCTCATAAAAGTGGTAAGTCCACTAGTGATATTTTTGCAGGCCTAGCCGTAGACGATATAACCCGTCTCCGTGAGGAAGGTTTAGATCTAGACCTATTGATTCGGTCTGACTCTACCGCTGCACGTATAATCAACGGGTACGGTAAGCTTGCCCATGCTATGTCCTACGGTCACATGACGGTTGGTGATCAATTCATCAAACAGTCAGGTTTTGGGGGCGAGGCTACATCTATAGCTTATGGCAAAGGAGTCCTTAAGGGTCTCAAAGGTGAAGCCCTCGATAACTACACTAAGACCATGACTGAGCAGTCTATCTTCCTTGCCCGTAAGGGTAAAGAGGGGGCTAAGTACATGCTCGACTCTCTCCAAAAGAAACAGGGGTTGTCTTTAGAGGACGCTTGGAAACACCTTAAGGAGGTATCCGAGATCGTCAAGGATGGACGGACCTATGCCAAAGACGGTGTGTTTCAAGGGGAGATCGACAGTAAGACCTTAAGAGGCCTAGAGAAATGGTTGAATCAACAGAACGCCGGTACACATCTACTGAAGACCATGGTGTTTCCGTTTTTCAGAACACCTGTTAAGATCGTAGAGTTCTCCTTAGAACGTACACCAATTCTACAGGCGATAAGCCGTAAGTGGCGTGCTGACTTCCGAGGTCACAATGGTACCCGAGCGAAACAACGAGCGATAGCTAAGTTTTTCTCTGGGTCTATGATGTACTCAGGGGCCTTTGCACTTGCTAACTCCAATATGATCACAGGGAAACATAGGCCCGAAGAGCGTGACGCTTTGATTGCCTCAGGGATCCCAGAGTATTCCATTCGCATCCCACATACTGACGAGTGGATTGCTTTCCAACGAGCTGATCCATTTGCCATGTTCCTAGGTATCTCCGCTGACCTAAATAAGTTAGTTGAAGAGGGGAAGCTTGACGCAGGAACAGCGATGGCTGCGTCTATGAATGCGTTGTCATCTAATGTGTTGAACAAGACGTTTATGAAAGGCCTGAGTGATTCGCTTAAGGCGGCTAACAGTCCAGCAGAGTTTGGAGCTTATTATTCAGAGTCTCAGCTTAGATCAATTGTATCTCCTTTAAGCTCGTTCCAGAGATCCTTCGAGAAGGTATGGAACGCTAACTCCGAAGAGTATCGGAAGCAGAAACCTGACCCAGCTCTAACTGAGTTGAGAGGTTGGGTGGACATCATGTTGGGAGACACAGGTCTCACAGGTACACGTGAGTACGACATGACGGACGCTTTAGGTAACAAGGTGGAACGTGGGAGCCTATGGTCGGAGCTGACAGGCTTTAGAGGTGTAGAGACGACCACTAGTCCAGCGATGCGTGAGTTAGCTTTACACAAACGTATGCCCAAGAACCGAGAGTTAACTTTAGCTACCGGTTTTAAAATGACTCAGGAAGAGTTCCTTGAGTTCAAAAAGATCCTCGGTGAGGACGTTAGGTTGAAAGAGAGACTTGATCGGGTGGTTAGAACCTCTAAGTACCGGAACGCCTCCAATGAGGCCCAAGTTAAACTATTAGACAAAGTTATCCGTGACTCCCGTAAGGTGGCTAAAAGTATCATGTTAAGACGTGATCCTACCCTACGATCACAGGTTATAGAACATAAACGCAACAGACTCCTAGGAAGCCTACAGGCGGCAGAAGTGAGCTCAGGGATACCGACAATTGACCGGATCTTGAAGACACGCAGAGAGACGGGAAATAGAGAGGACATCCTATAATGACAGCAAAACCAAAAGAACCAAAAGGGGACATCCAGATGGGCGATATGATCCATTGGGTCATCAACGCAGCATTTGCTGTCGTTTTTACATGTGGTGGTTTTATCATCAACATGGCCTTTAATAACATTGATAAACTTGAGGATAAGGTCGAGGCTATGCCCCTGACCTATGTCCAAAAGACTGACTATAAAGATGATCAAGATAAACTCACTCAGGCTCTTATGACTCTTGGGGAGAAAATAGATCACAACGCTGAGTACATGGAGGCTGACTATAACAGACGCATGGACAAACTAGAAGACATCTTAACAGGGAGGAAAAGGGACTAATGTCACAGACTATTTCATATCCCGTCACTTTGACTGACACTAGATTCCAATGGACCTCAAGTGGTTCAGGGACGAATGAATACTACTTGGAACTCTTGGGGGGAGGTGATCCTACCTTCCTAGAACCATTAGCTGTACGCTTAGATGGAAGCGCGTTAACCCAAGGTACCTTAGGGTCCCTTGGGGATGTCGAGTGGAACTACGGAGATAACGACTCCCTAGGGTTCTCTACAGTGTACTTGAGATATGACTCGAGTGATCCTGATGAACTCATGTGGGGGCGTTTGGAAGCCGTACTGAGTGAAGATGGTGTTTGCTCCCTGTCTAATCCTCTGTTCTATACTTACGAGCGGATCGTTAGAGCTCCTGAGGATTTCTTTCCCTTGGATTCTTCGGTAGTCTATCGTATCGATGGTGCGGTAGATATGGGATCTACAACTATTGAGGTGCCTGCTGGAGGCCTCAGTGTCATAGGGTCTACCTTTGATATTTCTAAGCTAACATCTTCGGTTGACAACTTCACGTTGTTCTCTAGTCCTGAGGGTGGCTCGGGTAACCTTCTGATGGTAGATGTAGCTATCGAGGTTACCGGCTCTAGCTCTCAGGTTTTTGATTTAACAGACGCGACAGGGTTCAATGCCTTTGAGTTTTCGAGGGTTAACTTTAACGGATGTACGTCTCTCGGTACCGTGACGAACTATCGTCAAGGCCTTGAGACAGGCACAGGCCGATTCGGAGGTACACCTAATCTTACCCTTGCAGGTACTTGGGTTGGTGGTTATCGTATCACCACATCGATTGTTCGGTCGTTAAGTGCAGGTATGTCAGGAGCGTTGTTTCAAGCGGGAGCTGGGTTCTCCATGGCTTCGCGCTTCCTTTCAGACATCAACTGTGATTTACCAGCCTCAGCATCCTTCGCAGACTTTAGTCCATCTAACTTTGTCAACCCATCGACTCTTCAGATTAACGGCGGTGTCTTTAGTCGGAACGGATCTTTTGATTCTACTGATGCTAATATTTTCCCTAACATTACAAAGGCAGATCTAGCGTCTAGTTTTAAGAACAACAAAGGAATCCGAAACACCTTCGTAGGAGGTCGGGTGACTGTGTCTACAGAGATCGAGACTTCGATTCCAGTTTCGGGGACCTTTTATTTTCTTGACGCTACTTGGACTGCCAGTTCGCTTGAGCATTTCGATAGTCCAGCTAACGGACAGCTAAGGCACCTAGGGGATAACCCGTTAGAGTATACCTTTATCGCTGACCTTTTGGTGGATGGGGGTAATAATGATGACCTAGAGGTTAGAGTTCGTAAATACGATGCCTCGACCACAACCACTTCAACTGTGAGAAGCCAAAGACGTCAGGTCAATAACTTCACAGGCGGACGTGACGTGGCATTCTTCACCATCCTTGAGGATGTAGAGTTGAACACTAATGACTACATTTTCTTAGAGGTAGCTAACAACACAGACACAACTAATGTAACTGTAGAACTTGATAGCTTCTTAATGATTCGAGAGAAATAATAAAAGGATTTTAAATAACATGGCTAAAACAATTACATCCCCTACTGCTCTATCGGCCCCAACGTATCAATGGACAGCCTCAGGGTCTAACTCAGAATATTACCTAGAACTTTCAGGTGGAGGTGATCCCTCCATCACAGAACCCGATGCTGTCTACGAAGGGTCCACCACGCTTGCCGTAGGTACCGTAGGATCCCTAGCAGTCGATGAGTGGGACTGGGGCGACAACGATACCCTAGGGTACTCCACAGTGTACGTGAAGCTCACCTCAGGAGACCCAGCAGACCTAGGATACGATGGTATCACTGGTGACATCTCAGCGACCCTTGCTAAATATAAGGCGACCATCGATGGTGTTGGGTACGAAGAGGACAGAACGCTGACCACCTTGGTTGCAACCACGGTCACTAAGATCTACGATGAGGCTGACCTTGCAAACGTTGAGATCCTTGGGATCCACCCAGAGGCCCTAACGGATCTTAAGTACGCATTTCAACCTACTGGTACACCAGCCCCTGTAACGAACGATATGAAAACTTTGCCATCCCCCTTGTACTTTGGTGGTCCTAAGGACGACCCGATTCCTAAGGGTGACATGTATCTGGTGTCTGCCACAGGTGGTGCCGTAGTTACCTTCGTTGGCGTTTAACAAGTCAAAGGAGGTTACCTATGGTACCTAAGTTTATCTTTGGAGGCCGAGTGAATAAAGCTCGGTCTCCCTTTCGAGTTGGGGGCGAAGCGGCTAACGCAGCCCCCGTGTTCACCAACGTAGTCTTTAGTGGAACCGAGGCTGTAGGGGAAACCCTTTCTGGAGGGATTATCTACTTCGATGCAGAAGGCGATGCCGCAGGTACACATACCTACCAGTGGTACAGAGCCGATGATGCTTTGGGTACCAATGAGGCGGCTATCAGTGGCGCTACTTCAATCAACTATACGCTGGTGTCTGCTGACGAAGGTAAGTTCGTTAGGTTAGGTGCGATCCCTGTAGCGTTGACGGGTACGAGTCCTGGACTTGAGGTGTTCAGTTCGTACAGCGGTGCTATCGCCAACAACTCCTTCATCACCACATGGGAAACCACCACAGCGAGCGAGTCCATCACGGTACCTCACACAGGCACAGGGTATAGCTTCGACATTGACTGGGGTGACGGAACGGTTGAGACTAGCCTTACCGAAGCCGATGCACCGTTCTCGCATACTTATGCGGTAGCGGGTACGCAGACGGTCACGATCAGCGGCACCTTCCCGCGCATCTACTTTAACAACGGCGGCGACAAAACTAAGATCCGCACCGTTGAGAACTGGGGTGACGTTGGCGCGACAAGCATGGTCCTTGCATTCTTCGGATGCTCCAATTTAACGACACTAGCGGCGGGTCTATGGGACGCTTCTTCATACCAGTCCGCCTTTCAGTCAAGTGGTGTCACGGCTATACCTGCAAACTTTTGCGCAAGCAACGCATCTGGTACAACATGTTTTCAGATGTTCTATGGTTGCTCAAGCATTACGACTGTCGGCGCGAATGCGTTCAGTGGGCTAACTGCATGTACAAACTTCTCACGATTGTTTTATCTTTGTTCTGGTCTGACAACAACACCATCGAACATCTTTACTGGTTGCGTTGGTATGACCGACATAGGTGAAGGGTTTACCCTCACGGGCATGACTTCCGTACCCAACAGCCTGCTTGCAGATCAAGCATCTTTATCACTAGTTGACAACTTGTTCAACCAAGCGGCAGTGACTACGATTGGCACCAATGTGTTCCACGCTTCTGCGCCTTTGAGTACGTTCTCTCAGATGTTCTACAACTGCGGCACGATCAACGCGTCAGACATTGGCGATTGGCCTATAAGTAGCGTCACAAATATGACCGGCATGTTCTTTGGCTGCACGATCAACACTACGGACTACAACGCGATGTTAGTAGGATGGGAGGCCCAAACCGAGCAGACTGGGGTGACCTTCCACGGTGGTAGCTCCACGCACAGCGGGGCAGGTACAACGGCACGCGGAGTTCTTACAGGGACTAGTTCTTGGACAATCACCGATGGAGGCGCGGCCTAATGACGGACCATGAAATAAACAAGCCCAGTCAAACGACACACGGCATTGCGTGCGACCCGCTGAATGATATATATTGGGAAATAACTGTGGACCCAAACAATGTCATGACAACTGGCTTGCCAGTCGTAGTCTTTGGCGCAACCAAGGCCGAAGTCTTCGACCAGCTATTCAGTGAATGGACGGTGGACGATGACGGCAACCTTGATACCTACACCGCACGGGAAACTACGGTATCCATTGACTACACCGTGGAGGACGCAGAGCAAACTTGCGCCGATGCCGAGGAAATCATAGACGGCCTGAAGGTCCGCGCGATCAAGCACCCCGACCGCGAAGAGTGGGCGATGTTTGTCAACACCACGATCCTTTCACGGGCCGAAGAAGGTGCCAAAAAGGACGCGCTGATGGACAAGCACCTTGACAAGATGAACAACGGCAAGAACAAGTCTAAGCCCGTTGCAAAGGCCGACAGCTGGCACAAGCACAAGAAGAAATAAATATGATCACAGTCGGTTTATACAAATCGAACACAGTGGTCTCCAAGCTAATTCGATGGCAGACCCGAGGCACCTATAGTCACGCCGCTCTCCATTTAGGGGACGGGTCTGCGGTCGAAGCATGGCATAAAGGCGGGGTTCAACATGGACCCATTGGTCACCTTCACGATAAAGGTACCGAGATCGATTGCTTCTCCATAGAGGCCTTCGTCTTTGAGGACCTAGTGAAAGCCTATGCCTTAGAACAAGTTGGAAAGAAATACGACTTCCGAATGGTGGCTCGGTTCGTCTCCCGATTGGGGGAAACCAGTGGATCCAAGCAGAAGCTGTTTTGCTCCGAGTTGGTCTTTGATGCTTTAGTTTATGGAGGGTTACCTCTGTTCGAACGGACAAAGGGTTGGGAGGTTTCTCCTGATCTTCTTAAGAGATCTCCGTATCTCAAATACAGTAACACAATACGAGTAGGTGAATAAATGTACAAATTATTTCTACCCCTTCTAACTCTCCCCCTCATTGGCTGTGTAGGCCTAGGGGATTCAGCAGGGTACATTAAGAAGAACGGTGGTGTCACCGTGGCTCACACCTTAAAGAACGTAACGGTCCAAGGGAACCTATCGTTCCAAGGGTCCCCTTCGGAATCCGGTGCTACCCAAGGTGGCGCTTTGTCTCCTGAGGATTCCCTCAACGGCAACAAACTTGGGGAGCCGAAGGTACCCTTGGTGATCCCTGAGTTACCTGAGGCCCCTAAAGGTCTCGATGGGACCATCGCGAACCCTGAGGACGCTCCTAAGGCGTTTGTAGGGCCTTTGACCCTCGATCCGACCCCAGAGTCGGACTAACCATCAAAACGTCTCCTAGGGGCCTCTACGGGCTTCCTAGGGGACTATAGGAGATTATTGTTATGTCTAAACGCACACGCGCTACCGATTCAGATCTCGGGGACATCCAGAAGTCCTACGTGGATCACCTTAAAGCTTTGTTAGCAGGAGAGATTGAAGATCATCTTTCCACTGCTGCACACAGCGGGATTCGGTCGATCCTTAAGGACAACTCTATCACCGTGGATCCTGATTTAACTCACGCGGTAGACCATAGAAATAAAATCGAATTAACTTTGGTGGATCAAGAGATCACACCTGAAGACATCAAAGAGGCCTAATGAGCACCGTTAAAAAGCAGGTCACAGAACAAGACTTGAAAAAGGACTTCGTTCTGTTCCTTGCCTATATATGGCAACTACTTGAACTCCCGCCGCCAACTCCCAAGCAACAAGAGATGGCACTATGGATTCAAAATAACACCTCAACTAAACGACAGATTATAGCCGCCCAACGTGGACTTGGGAAATCTTGGGTGTCTGGGGCCTTTGTGGTGTGGTCTCTGTGGAACGACCCTCAACTAAAGATCTTGGTTGTGTCTGCCTCTGGTGGTCGGGCTGCCGCCCTAACAAAATTCTGTCAACGTTTGATCATCGAAGTACCCGTGTTACAACATTTGAAACCTGATGAGGGTAAGAAGTCGGTACACCGATGGTCCTCATTGAACTTTGATGTGGCCCCTGCGAGGGTAGCACAGTCTCCCTCACTAAGAGCCGTAGGTATCAATTCTCAGATCACAGGATCGCGAGCTAACATTATTTTAGCAGACGATGTCGAGACGGTTGAGAGTGTGTTCTCTGTAGATGCCCGTGAGAAACTTATGAACAAACTAGGAGAGTTTGAGTCGATCATCCTACCAGAAGGTCGAATCCTGTTCCTAGGGACCCCACACACCGCTGAGTCGATCTATACGAAACTCAGGGACCGTGGGTACCACATGCGAATCTGGCCTGCCCGTATCCCAACCCCAGAGAAACTCGAGGGGTACCATGGGTGTCTAGCGCCGTCTATCGAGGCTTTGGTTGGCATCAAGTCAGGAGACCCAGCAGACACCCGATTCGATGACGCGGACCTAACGGCCCGTGAGTTACGGATGGGGCGCACAGCTTTTGCTATGCAATTCATGATCGACATGTCCTTAAGTGATGCCGATAGGTATCCTTTGAAGACATCAGATCTAGTCATAGTGGATCAGGTGGACCCTGAGGTGGGACCGAGCTTAGTCCAATGGTCCCGTAGGAACCCTGAGCGCACCCTGCCTATCGTGGGGTTCTCAGGAGACCGATGGTACCTAGAGGGCGATGTGCCCCTAGAGAACCGCACGGTGAAACCCTATGAGGGTCGTATGATGTTCATAGATCCCTCTGGTCGAGGGGAGGACGAATGTACCGCTGTGGTTTTGTATCAGTTACACGGTAAGATATTCTTTGCTGATTGGGCTGCATATAAAGACGGATATGGTGACGACACCCTCAGGGGGTTTGCACGGATGGCTAAGAGACATAAGGTCTCCTTGGTCTTAACTGAGGCTAACTTCGGTGACGGGATGTTCACCAAGCTGTTACAACCGGTGTTCCTTAGGGAAGGCCACAGGTGTCGGTTTGAAGAGGTTAAACACTCACAACAAAAAGAACAACGCATCATAGACACCCTAGAGCCCGTGTTGAACCAACATCGTCTCATCGTACCTATCGATGTGATCCAAAGAGACCTAAAGGACATCGAGCTCGAACACACCCGATGTTACTCTTTGTTCTACCAGTTGACCCACCTCACCAAGGAAAAGGGATGTCTCAAACATGATGACCGTCTCGATGCCTTAGCAGGTGGTGTGGCTTACTGGGTTGAATCCATGGGCCGTGATGATTTAGTGGCACACACAGATCACCTAAGGGATGCAGCGGATCAATCCATAGAGGAGTTCCTGAAGATCGTTGACCATGGATTTGGACACCAACCTAAGGTCAAAGAAGCAGGATCCTATGGGTACGGATGTCCCTCTGGAGGGTGGCTACATTAACGCGGCGTTAACCCACTACACACCAATCACTTACGACCACAGCCCTTTAACGTAAGGGAAAAGGAAAGGGTCCCCTCCTATAGAATACTATAGAGAGACTATAGAAACCTTAGGAGGAACCTAGGGATGGGGATTTAATGATAATTAAATAAAAATCCCCACCTAGGGAGACCTAAGGAATACTATAGGATACCATAGGAGACCTAAGGAATACTATAGGATACCATAGATAAACCATAGATAGAGATGAAGATGAATAACAATTTGATAACTGAACAAGTTAACAATCAGGTAACCAACTCCCTAATCAGTGGAGAGGTGTACCTCAAAGATGCTCCCAAGGGTCCCTATAGGGATCTAGTGAAGTCTTTAGTGTCCTCCGTGCATAACCTTAGGGGTACGTGTGAGGACTTTAGGTCCGACCTTAGGATGTTCCCTATACACATTAGGCTCACAGGGGAAGAGACCTTTGAGATGGTGTGTGACTCACCGGAGGTGGCTGAGGCCTTTGCTAAGGCTGTCTGGGGACAAGAGGGTGGCGATGAGGGTTTCTCTGGGTGACCTGTGGGAGACTATGGAGATCTATGGAGATCTATGGAGACCTATGGAGATCTATGGAGACCTATGGAGATCTATGGAGGGGATCGAAAAAATAGGTCAAATTTATAAGACCCCTTATCTAGATATCGATACGAACCCTCCCCCCCTGCCCCCCCTTGGAATCCGCCAGCCGCCGAAGATCGCCTTGCTTGCGTTCTAAGGGGTTTCATGGGGTAACCTGAGGTCAACTATGGGTTAGGGGCTGAAGGCTCTTAGGAGGCGATTGAGAGGGGTTAGAGACGATTTTGTATGCGCTGGTTTACCTGTGAAAAGGTAGGCTGGCGCTTTTTGTCGATCAATGGTAGTCTATGGTAGTCTATGGTAGTACATGATAGCTCATTCACTTGTATGATAGTGATTGGGTTATTTTTGTCGTCCGACCATAGAACCCCTAGGTTTCCCTAGGTTTCCCACCGTCTCCCTCGTTTAGGCCCTCACGCGCGCGCGGCACCTTAAGATGCCTTAAGGATCCCAAAAGAAAAAAACTTTTGATTTTCTTTTGTTTTCCATGTTGACACCGGCAAAACCCGTGCCATAGTAATCTCCATCAGCCAACATTGGCACAACACCAAACCGGAGACCCCCAAAGATGACCACTCAAACCAAAACACGCTATGTAGTTGCTACCGTCCCCTATGGTGAAAAATGGCCCCTACGCTGGCAAATTAAACGCCTATCCGAAAAGGGTTATCTAAAACCAAAAAACCGCCACCGCGTTACCCTAGGCGTATGGGGCCCTGATGCGGCACCGGAACAAGGCGTGTATTTTGACGGCCTTGAATCGGCCCTACAAATGGCCGTTGAGTGGGACCAAAAAGCGATATGGATATGCCATTTGGACGGCGGGAAAATTGTTGACGGCTATTGTCTTGACCTCCATGACGATAAAGATAGCTATCCAACGAAAGGGAAACGCTCAAACCACAATATCATTCCCCGCACAGATTATACGCAATTCACTGATTGTATTGTACATTAAACCGCCGAAACACCTAGCGATAGGTGTCCATAGGGTACCATAGTCTATCCCTATGCTGATGATGGCAAAGACTAAACCCCAACCACAGGAGACCAAACCACCATGAAACCCGAAATATTCACAAACCACCCTCGTAAGAAAAACGGGAAAATCACAACACCGTCACGCGTTACACTTGAGCGCAACATCGAAACGATTTTAGACCTTGCAACATCTGAAGAGTATATATACGGGTGCTACTGGTATCAGGACGCTAACGCCTATGCTCAATACCTTGCAAATCTTAGCGGCCTAAAGGTTTCCCAAGTATCCCAAGTCATCTCAATCCTATCACCTCAGGTAGATTGGGAAACCAACAAACGAAACGCCGCTGTCTTTTTGGCCGAGGGTCTATCGTGCAAGATCTTTGCCAGCCAAAAGCAAAAGCTAAACTGTGCCGGTGTTTTACTGGATGCCTATTCTATCCCACAAAAGGCCTTGAAAACCTATTCTTTTGCTTCCACCATAGCAGATCCTGATAACTTCACCGGCGTAGTAATCGACCGTCACGCCATTGCCGTTGCATTTGGATACCTTAAGGCCACCCCAGTATCCATCACACGCTCACGCTACTTAAAGTGTGCCGAGGCGTACGCTAGAGTTGCTACCCGTCATGGCCTTTTGCCTCATCAGGTCCAAGCCATAACTTGGATTACTTACAAAAGAATTGTCCAAAGATAGTTTGACACCAGTAAAAAGCCGATTAAGTTAACTTTATCCGATCCCAATAACGCTCAAAACCAAACGGAGACCAAACCACCATGAACACCTATCAACTCAAACTTAAGGATAACACCGTTATTAACTTGGAATTTAAAAGCGCCGACCGTGCACGCCTAGGTGCCGAAATAATCGCCTATCGTGACAAGGTGAAAGTCGAGGTCCACCAAACAAACCGCCACCCCTTGAATGACTGCGGGGTTTCCTATGTGAATCCGATTTGCACGGTTAACCCTAAGTCTATCTTTATATCCCATGAATCCTTAGCAAACCTGTCGGGCCATGGTGGCGGGGATGTTCGTACGAGCTCTTGCGACCCCGAGGTATACCCGTGGGTCCTTTTTGAAAAAGGCAATCACGGGAAGCAAATCGGAGCCATCCACCCCAACCTAGGGGAAATCGAAAACCTAGGCTCAACACGCGCAGAAGCCTTAGGGCGACTTAAACAGCTCACCGACTAAAGCCGAAACGCCTTAGGGCGTCCGATAGTAATCTCTATCGCTGATGAGGCCAGTCGCTTTTCGTAACACCTAAAGAGGTATCCATTCATGTACCAAGTACTTCCATTCATTCTTAAGGCCGTCAACGGTAAAGAGGTCACCTTGCGTGACTTAGGCTCCGATCTATTCGCAGCTCAAAACAAAATCGTTGAGTTATACCCTGATGCAACTACGGTCACTGTGCGGGATCCGCAACGGGTCAACCGTGAAGCCACGATCAACCATGATAATAACTTTTGGTTGATCGATGAATCAACCGTCATCGACTAAAGCCGAAACCCGCCTTAGCGGGTCCGATAGTAATCTCTATCGCTGACGAGGCCAGTCGCCCTTACAACCACCAACGAGCTCGCCCTAACGGGCTCAAAAGGAGACCATCCACCATGCCTATCCACCAAGCATCCCAAATCATCGCCACCCACTACAACCACGGTATCTCCGGTCTATCCTCAGAGTACCCTGAGTGCACCTACGAAGAGCTCACAGACCTCATCGATACCGCGTGGGAAACCCTAGAGCGGGAGGCCTGCTAAAATGATCACTAAAAAGCGTAAACAGGAAATCCTTAAAGCCCTAGACCGAGGGCGAACCGTACTGTATTTCCGTTCGGTTTACGGCACTTACTATTATGAGAAATCGCGAATTGTTATTAGCGTTAGGGGGAACATTGTTACAGATATTGAAGGGGGTAAGTATTTAGTGTCAGACGATGACGAACTCCAGATCCTAAAAGGGGAGGCCTAAGCATCATGCCTGTATCACCCATCGAAGCCGTGTTGTTGGCTACGGTAGCCATCGGCTGCCTTGCCTTCCTCGCCTATGATCTGATCATTAATAACAAAGGACCTTTAGATTAACCATGCTAAACCGTCATCTATCCAACCGCCACCAAATGCAGGCCGGTATCGCCCATGAACGCAGCCGAGCCCTCAACCGTCTCAAACGCGCCCTAGCGCCTCACCCTGAGGCCTTAGACACGGTAGGTCTATGCGCCACCTGTGGAGGAAAGGCTGAGACCTTTCGCGACACTCTGTCAGCGAAGGAATACACCATCTCACGCATGTGCCAAAAGTGCCAAGACGGCATCTTTGGTGATGAGTAACCCCAACACAAACTAAGGAGACCAAACGAAATGACCCCAGAACAAATTCGCACGGGGGGAGCCCGTGGAGCCAACCTCTATAGAGCCAACCTCCGTGAAGCCAACCTCCGTGAAGCCAACCTCTATAGAGCCAACCTCCGTGAAGCCAACCTCCGTG
>Ga0098051_1000558_pt1 | contig 14734 bp, 5 predicted proteins | sample 14BtaG_FD_77069 | JGI IMG/M metagenome (GOLD analysis project Ga0098051, IMG submission 77069) | Marine viral communities from the Subarctic Pacific Ocean - 14B_ETSP_OMZ_AT15311_CsCl metaG | ecosystem: Environmental > Aquatic > Marine > Oceanic | place: Pacific Ocean | collected 2015-01-18 | reverse complement strand
TTCTTCAGAAAAACTATACAAATATAGAACTGGTTCATCAAACGCTTCAAGGCCGTTATTTGCTAACTTTGCGACAACATATCAAGATTATTTTGCAATTGGTAGAAAACTATCAGGCCAATATATTGACTACACTGAGATAACTAGCGTAACACCTAACAATCCAGGAGGTGTTTCTACAGAATTATCTTTAACTACAAAAGAAGAAGTAGCTGTAAGATATTTATTTTCAAATACAGCAGAAACAAGACCAGAGCCTACAATAACGCCAAACACAGTTAAAACATTTGCAACTTATGACATAAATGTAAACGGCTTCTATACTTATAGGTTAGGCGTAAAACAGCAGCAACAAGACTACTATAACGTATACTTACCTGGAATAGTTAATGGGTACCCTTTAAACAATTCTACTTTAGAGCAAGGTGAGACAGCTTTTATAACACTAGTTTCTGACAATATAAACAAAGTTCCTAGAAATCTACAAGAAGTAGGTCCTTTACAGAACCAGTTTACATCGGATGAAACAATGTTTCCTCGAGTAGTCAACATGCCTCCGGTCGGGGTAGCTCCTTATATTACAAAAACTGAACAATTTGATCCATCTAACTCACCTGATTCAGTTGACTTAGTTGGTACAGTAGAAGATATTTTTCCAGGATTAACCACAACAACAGGAGCTGGCGATGTTAATGAATTCTCTGTTTATGATTTTGACACTAAACCTTATATAGCTAAAATATCAACTCAAAAACCTGTAGGATTACCAGTTATAGAGTATTCAGGGCCTGTAGATCCATATCCTGAAAATATGAGTTTGGCTGTTTACGAGACGTCTCCATTTGTATCTCAATTGGAATTGTTCTATGAAACATCTTCAGCTCAGTTAATATCTGATTTAAATATAGAAATACAAAATGAAGGTGATGAAATAAACGGTTCTACTTTTGATAGCGTGGTTGTAGCTTTTAGCGAGAATGACGCAACGGGTACTATAATTACTGGGGACTTTTTTCCTACAATTGGATCACAAATAGTAACAGATGCTACATGTGAGATTATAAGTGTTTATTCTGAAAATCCTAGTACTCAATCAATCGATACCAGTATAAATTACATTAGTAGATTCGATATAGAACAAGGAACAACTTCCGGTAGTTGGCATATAAAAACAGCAGCAGGACCAAATGACCCTACCGGCTTTTATGCTGGAGGGCCTTCTGAAAACTTATACGACGTACAATATCGTGGTAATTTTCAAATAACATTAAGATGGTCTAGAGGTGGAGTTGATACTGAAGAAATAATAAATATACAGTTATTAAATGATGCACCTGTAATTTCAAATCCTCCTGCAGTTCTTACAATAACAGAAAATTCTGATTCATCGTCTACTCAAATTATAGTAGATGGTATTATCTACAGTAACGGCTTTGATTTCTACAATATACTCACGCCAAGAGGAGCAAACGGTAGTGCTGCGGATCCATTAACAAGTCCTGCGGACGCTAACTGGACTGTGTTTAATACAACAAGTTATGGATGGTCTTTAGAAGGTGCTAGATATACAAACACTCAAGGAGCTGAGACTTTTTATGGTACATTTCCTGGAAGCTCAGGATCTACAAACCCTATAGCTAACATAGCTGAAATGACTAGTCAATATAACTTTGTCAACCCAGCAGACAGCAATAAGGCGGATAAACTAGGATTTAGATTAACAGGTGTAAAAAGTACAGCAGTTGCTAATGCAGGATCTTATGACTATTACATGAAACTAACAGATAACTTAGGTGATTCTACTTTCACAACAATAGGGTACACTGTTGGAGCTGCATCCTATTGGGGATGGATTGTAAATACACCCTATTCATCAGGTACTGGATGGAATGGAAACTCAAATACCAACTTAGATACTAGAGAACACACGTCTCCGACTGTACCTATTTGGCAAGGTCAAATACAAAACTGGAACTCAAGCGATGTTTGGATATGGATGCGTGCTTCAATACCGACAGTAGCTCTTCAAAATTCAAATTATCCGAACACTGTTTCAATATCAGGTTTTGGGTCAGACGCTTTACTTGGTACAGGTGCGGCTGGAGACATAGCTACTGGATTTGGTGTATCAACAACAGCTACTTCTACTCATTCAAATAACTATGCCGTTCCTACTGTTAGCGGAGCATATGTTTTAGTAGCTAGGTTGAAAGGATTTAATCCGTCTAATGCTCAAAAAGCAGAAGGAGTATATCCTGGTCAAAAAAGTGGGCCAAATTCAAACGAATCTTATGACTGGCAAGAATGTGCTATAGTAAATGCTGAGTTTAAGGTAACTTCAAGTCTTAATGATCTTACTGGGAATAGCTACGCACTTGCTAACCTAGGATATACAACTAGTAGTACACCTCCTTCAACATTCTTTGATGTATTACCTTTTGAAGCAACAAATGTAACACCTCCTTTTTATCCAATAAATGGTGCTTCAACAGTTTGGACTACTACTGTACCTTCTGGAGGATTTATAGGTTTAGATATTCCTTAGGATATTTAAGAACATAGAGAAAAATTAAAAAAAACAAGTAATAATAAAAGTATGGCAGCCACCGTAAAAGTTAAATACTACAATACATACGTTTTAAAAAAAATAAACAGAGGCGCACAGGGTATATCCTCGTACAATTGGTATGTAGAGGAGTCTAGAATACGCGGAGGCTATAACAATGTTCAAACAGGGTTATCGCCTAGAGCTTTCATAGTATCAGAGGAAAATAACCAGCAGGTTTTAAGCAACTCCGTTATATATTCAGGTGTTATAAACTCAAGAACAGGTATTAACCAGACAAATGTATTTCCATCAGGTGAAGATATTACAAGATCATTAGATCCTTCTAAGGGAAGCGTACAAAAACTACATGCAGAAGATAACAATTTAGTTATATTTCAAGAAAGAAAAGTAAATAGAGCTCTAATAGATAAAGACGCTATATATACTCAAGAAGGTATGCCTATACAAACTACTTCTAACGTAGTCATTGGGCAAATTCAACCATATGCTGGTGACTTTGGTATATCAAAAAATCCAGAAAGTTTTGCTGTTTACGGTTATCAAAAATACTTTACAGATGCTAACAAGGGATCAGTACTTAGATTATCTATGGACGGTTTAACAGAGATTTCCAACTACGGTATGTATGATTTTTTTAGAGATAAATTATCTTCTATAAATGGAGGACTTGCTGTCGGTGGATATGACGTTTATAACAAATGCTATACATTATCTATACAACCAAACTCAGCTTCAAACAATTACTATACTTTAAGTTTTGATGAACAAGTTAAAGGTTGGACTAGCTTTTATGATTATAGACCTTTACAGATGTTCAGTATACGTAATAACTTTTTTACAACTTCGAACTTAGTAGGTTCAAAGCTAACCACTGAAAACAACAACGGTGCTTTGTATAAACATTATCAATCCGAGTCAGGCACAATACCTAGGGCTCGTTTTTACGGTGTGGATAATATCTCATCTATAGAAACTATATTTAATGATAATCCTTCACTTGTTAAATCATTTAAAACAATAAATTACGAAGGTAGCGGTAATTGGGAGATGGCAGTGTTTGATACAGATCAAGATTCAGCTTCTAGTATATCTAAATTTACTATGCCTACTACATTGCAAGAAATGCAAAATAGATTATTAAAACAAGAGTTTAAAGAAAAGGACGGTAAGTATTTTGCTAACATAATAAACGCTAGCCTTCCAGAACAAGGTGAAATATTATACGGTCAATCAATGTCTGGAGTTAAAGGTTTCTACGGAACAATTAAAATGACCGCAACCAACACAGTGAACACAGGAATAAATGAATTATTTGCAGTATCAACTAATTATTCAAATGCTTCCTATTAAGTATAAAAACAAATAACATGATAGAATTTTTAGAAATATTTCTCTTTGGACAAGGCGATGTTCAAATGGCTATAGGTCCAATAGCGGGAGGTGCTCTTATATCAGGAGGAATACAGTTACTGAGTGGTATATTCGGTGCTGGACAAGCTAAGAAAAGAGAAAAAGCAGCTGCTAGAGAAAAAGCTAGACTTCAAAGTAAATTAACTGAATTAGAAAATAACAGGCAACCTATAACTGATCCTTTTTCAGGTGTAACAAATTTATCAGATCTAGCGACAGACTTGAGCGGTCAATTAACTAACAACATGGCTAACTTAAGTGTAGCAACTCAAGCAGCCGAAATGCAGATAGAGCAAGCTGATATATCACTAGCTAATACATTAGACACTATAAGAGCTACTGGAGCAAGCGCTGGTGGTGCAACTGCATTAGCTCAAGCAGCTTTAGCTAGCAAGCAAGGTGTTTCTTCTAGTATAGAACAACAAGAAGTTCAAAACGAAAAGTTAAGAGCTCAAGGAGAGCAAGAGTTGCAACAGCAAAGAATGGCTGAACAACAAAGACTACAAGGTATTAAAATAAGTGAAGGACAAAGAATTCAAGGTGCAGAAGCTGCAGGAAAACAATTTATGTTCGGAGCTCAAGAAGAAAGAGAGATGCAGCAATTAGACAGAGTGTCAGCTCAGTTATCAGGAGCTCAAGCTAGAGAAATGCAAGCATCGTCAGATCGAATGGGTGCTTTAACAGGTATGGTTAGCGGTTTAGCTTCAACAGCTGGAAGTTACATGGGAGCTCAAGCAACAATTAAAGCGGCGGGAAAATAGATTAAAAAAATAAAACATGAGTTATAGAAATCCAGAACAGATTGTAGACACGCAATCAGGTCAACACATCAGGGAAATGCAAAAATCAGTTGCAGCTTCTTATGGTAAAATGGCTAGAGAGATATCAGCTAAATACGAACAAGCTAGAAAAGAAAACTTAGCAAGAGAGATTGATGCAAACAAGAGAGTTTCTAAACTTTCCAATGATATATTCGCAAAATCTGTTAATAACTATAGTATAGATTATACTAAATCTTCTAACCAAATGCTTGAAGAGTATAATGTTTATGCTAAGAAAGATCCAACAAGACTTACTTCAGAAGAAAGATTATTTATGAGAAATGTAGATAATTTAGGCACAACCATAAAAGCTCAGTTAGAAAACACCTCTATGGCTCAGCAAGAGTACTTAGATGCTGCTGAGATTGGTGTTGGTAATTATGGTGGTTTAGATGCTTACAATAATCCAAAGGTTTTAAAAAGAAACGACATAATGTATAACTGGAAATCAACTCCAGGTAGTAAGCAGTCCGTAATGGATTGTAGTGGTTTAGATGGGTGTAAAATAGATATATATGCTTTAGATGAAGAGGGTAACACAATAGGTAGCGTAATTAATCAAGGTCAAAATATCTCTGAAGCTAGAATAATACCAAACCCTACTAAAGATATAGAAAATATAAATAAAGATATTTTAGCTATAGATTTCAAGAACTCAGCTAGTGATGTTTTTAAAGGATCTGATTTTATAGTAACTCCAGATGGTGTTGGTGGTTACAAGAAAAGTAAAATACCAGATAGAGAGTTTATTAAGAAAAGAATAAAGCAAAACGCAGACATTTACATAAAATCTACACTAGACCCACAAGAAGCTATATCTCTTTATAATAATAAATATAGAGGCAGTGCAGACATTATAGACCCAGATAAATCTTCTTGGGATAAAGATAAAGACGGTAATGTAAATGATGAGGATTTAAAAAAAATCCAAGAAGCTTTTATAGAACATATAGTATCAACAACACCTGAGTATAACAAGATACAAGATTTTGGTGTAGCTAGTGCTAAAGATTACAAACCAACTTCTTATGATAAAAAAGAAGCTAGCAATGAACAATCAGCTAAGTTAATTGTAGATGATTTACGAAGATATGCTAGAGAAAGAAAACTACCTAATGCGGCTGTTAACTTTGGTCAAGGTATAGAAGAGATCACTAGCACTATATTTCAAGATCCAGCTGAAGAAAACGGTATGGGTAAAGTCAAAATATTCACTACAACAAAGTCAGGTCAAAAGGCTGGTGAGTATGAAGACCTAGAAAGAACTATAGATTTAGATACTAAAGATGGTATGATGCAATATGTTAAAGCTGTTATAAAAGCTGGTGAAGGGAGTTCATCTGAGAAAAACGCTAAGCTAGAAGCTATTAGAAAAATACTTAGCAAAAAAAGTAGTGGTAAGTACGATAACTTATAAAATAAATAGTATTAAATAGAATTACATGGAAGAATTATATAATAGTTTATTCGAGGCTGGTGATTACACTGGATCTTTTGAAGATTTCAAAGAGCAGTTTGGTGACGAAGAGAAGTCAAAAGTACTTTACAAAGCTTTAAACGATAATGGAGAGTACACTAAATCTATAGATGAATTTAATACACAGTTTGGTTTTTCTTCTGCAGAAGATTTTCAGACAGACGATGCACCGAGTGCAGTTGCAGAGTCGAAGGAAGGGGAGATTGCACTAACGGATCAGGAAATAAAAGATACGGAATCAGAGTCGGTAGATACTTCTTCGGAGTCACAAGAGGATGATGAACCTCTATCTTCTTGGCAATCAATAAAAAATTCTTTTTCTAACTTAGGTGAACAAGTTGGAGATATTTTTGAATTTTGGTTAGATACTGAAGGAGACGGCGGTGGAGCTAGAGCTTCCTTAGATATAGCAACTAATGCCGTGTGGAGTGCTATGTTTGGTCAAGAATCTGTAGATGCGTATGTAAAAGAAAAAGGTAAAGACTCTTATATGGCTCAAGGTATTGGTAGCGAAAGCACTATAGAGTCTATAAAGAAATTTGAAAAAGAAAAATTAGAGTCAAAACGAACTAAAGGTGTTATAGAAAGTATAGAGAAAGGTGATATCGGAGGAGTTATAGCTGGAACTATAAATGCTTTAACTAGTGCTGTTGGAAGTGTTGGTTTCGGGGTTAGTACAGTTGGTGCTGGGTTTTTATCTGAGTATATAGCTGAGAACTATGTTGAGTTTAACAAACTTAAAGCTAAAAACTTAGGAGTAACTAGTGAAGAATTAATAAAGTCTGGTAAGGCAGATACAGCTATACCTATAGGTATGGGTGTAATTTCTTCGGGTTTAGAGTACATAGGTATTGGCGCTATTTTAAAAGGAGTTAAAGGTGCTTCAAAAGGAACAGCTGGTAGTGGTAGTTTAATGGGTAAAGCTAGTAAATACATAGCTGAAAAAGCTATATACAATAAAAACGCTAGAGCTGTATTAGGAGCTCTAGGTACTGGTTCAACTGAATTTACAACAGAAATATTACAACATGCTGCAGATGAAATAAATAAAGAGTTTGGTAGTGTTGCAGGTACTGATAATGAAGCTGAAATAGCTAAAGCGTTTATAGATGCTGTGACTAGTAGAGAAGGTTTAGAAGCTGGTGTTCAAGGGTTTTTAGGTGGTACTGGTTTAACTACTGGTACTTATTCCGCTAAAGCAATGAACACTATAAGGACTGTTACAGATGCTAGATCTGTAGATGATAAGATACAGAAACTAAATGAAACAAGGCAAAGATATAATAAATCCGAAGACAAAGTAGTAAAAGAAGGTATACAAAAAGAAATAGATAAACTAGATTCAGAAATAGCTGACTCTGTTAGAAATGGAAATAAAATATACAACAGTTTAGACGAAGGGCAAATATCAGAGATAGAATCACTAACTGATCTAGCTGAAGCTGCTGCATATAAAGTCACAGAATTAAATAAAAAAGTTAGAAGAAACGAAATATCAGAAGAGGCATATGAGTCAGCTAAATCTGGTTTTACAGCCGAGTACAAGGAAGCTAGACAAAAGTTGCTAGACATGCAACTTGATAAGAATATAAAATTCGCAGAAGAAGAAGCTAGTAAGAGAGGTATAGACTTTGTTGCTTTAAAAAACCAAAAGGAGTTTAATAAAGCTGTTTTAGAAGCAGAAAATTTAAGCGATAAAGGTAAGCAAGAATTTAAAGATTTAAAAGGTAGAGTACACGGAGCCTCTATAGGTAATAAAATCTTTATAAATAAAGAATTTGCTAGAGAAGAAGGAGCTATAAATGTAGGTAGTCACGAATTACTTCACCCAATATTAAATAAATTAATAGGAGGTGTCAAGGATCAAAAAAGGATAGTTAACCAGTTTAGAAGATCTATGACATCTAGTCAAAGAAGATTTGTTGATAAACAAATGAAGAAACGTGATTATACTGGTAATAAATATTACACTGAGTATATAACTGTTTTTTCAGATGCCTTGCGTGAAAAGCAAATAAACTACGATAAAACTACTTTTGAAAAAATTGGAGATGTTTTAGTTGGTTTATTTAAACCTAAAGGTTATGAAAATATATCTTTTGAATCAGGGAAAGATGTTTATAATTTTATCAAAGAGTACGATCAAAGTGCTGATAAAGGTTCTTTAACTTTAAAAGCAGAAGAAGCTATTAAAGACGTAGACCTTTCAGATGCATCTTTAAGTGAAGATGGTAAAAAACAAGACTCTAATCTATCTAAATCTATGGAGGATCTTCAACAAGAACTAGATACGTTAGAGGAAAATGAGTTTGATTACGATCCAGGAGATTTTGAAAATAAAAGATCTAACTTGCAATATAAAATAAACCAAGCTAAAAAACCACCTGTAAAAAAACCTACTGTTAAAAAGGAAAAAACAGAAAAAAAGGAAGCTACTAAAAAGACTTACAATAACGAAGCTCTAGTTGATACTATAAAATCAAAAGAAACTACTAGAAAAGACAAAGCAGCTGCAGAGTCTGAATTATTAGAGTCTTTTGACACTATGGCTTTAAAAGCTATAAAATACGACACTAGAAAAGGAGATTTAGATAGAACAGAGGTAAGAGATTATCTTAGACAGTTTTTACCTAAGATAATTGAGTCTTATAAACCAGGTGAATCTAAGTTTTCTACATGGGTATATAATAATATAGCTCCGAAAGCTCAACAAACTTATGAAAGGTTTAAGAAAATAGCAGATAAAAGTTTAGATGTTGAAGCAGGTGGAGTAGGATCAGTAGCTGAAGTTGCATCGACAAATGAAACAAAGTCTGTAGAGACTACTAAAAAGCCTTCTAGAAAACTAAAACCTATTGACCTAATAAGAGATCCAGAACTAAAACAAAAATACAGAGATGCTATTGAAAAAGTAGTTAAATCAGGTGAGGTTGATATTAAAGATGCTACTTTTGGTAACTTGAAAGATTTAGCACCAGAAGTAACAGCTGAGATATTTGATATACCTTTACTTAAAGTAACGGATCCTGCTGATAATTTAGCTTTTGCAGATATTATAGTTAGTGATAAGAACTTAGAGGAAGTTAAAAAATACTATCCTGATGCTAAAGTAGGAATGATTATAAAGTCAGAGTCAAGTAAGATACAAGATGTAATAAAGTCTATGGGTCCTGATTTATTTAAGTTAATGCCGCCTAGTAATGCAGCTCCTGAGCTGGCTAGTGTGGATGCTCAAGCATATAGAGGAGTAAAAGGTACTGGTTTGAAGATACCTACAAGCTTAATGAAAACTTTTTATGAAGCTACTGGTAAAAGAAGTAAAGGTGTTACATCTCAAGTTGTTATTAAAGAACTTAAGAAAGATCTTACTTACGAACAGTTTTTACAGGACTTAGGTATTAAAAAAGGTGAAGCTAATAAGTATGATAGAAAAATAGGTCAAAGACTTAAAGCTATGACAATGCTTTTTGGTAAACTAGCAACCAATACTGAGGTAAGACAATTAGAAGGTGTTACTGATGTTCAAAAGCAAAATATAGGTTCAGGTAAATCTGATATTCAATTTAGTTTAACTAAAGAAGGTTTAAATCTTTTAAAAAAGTATAGTATCAAAGACAGGTACAACGCGTTTAATAAAAATACTGATATTGATAACTATATAAATGATATAGTAAAATTAACAAAAGTATTTAATACTGATGAGTTTAAAATATTTAATGCAACTGTACTTCAGTTTACTAAAAAAGCAATTAAAGATAAATCAAAACGAGATTACTTAAGAGATAAATTAGCTGAATTAAAAAAAGATAAAACGCTAGAAGCTAAACTTGAAGTAGGTAGAACTCCTTTTGCTAAATTTCTAGGAAACAGTGTTGATGCTATAAAGACAAAAACTTTAAGCAAGCCTGGTAGACTAAAGACGTATAACGAAAAACACAGGAAAGTGTTTGAGCAAATGTGGAATAAAATAAACACAATTTTATCAAACAAAGAAAATAGAGACTTAGCTCTACCTATAATGTATTTCCTTGAAAATGCTATAAACGAAAGAAGTAACCCAATGAGTATGGGTGCTCTAGCTATTGCTGCTCCAACAAAAGGTGGTAAAGTTATTTGGGATCATGCTTTTCCTCAAACACAAGCCTCTAGGTTTTTATTAGATTCTATATTAGATAAAAATAATAGCTTTAAAGAAGCATTTGCAAGAGTTAAAGAAAACTACTATGCTATTGCTTTAACTAAAGCTGATCAGAAGAAAGTTGATGACGCTAGATCTTCTAAAAGCTTAGAAGAAGATGAGCAATGGTATGATAGGTTAGTTAATGCCGGTGTTGACTTAAGTAAATATACTTACTTTGGTCCTGATGGTACTTTAAGTAAAGGCTTAGATGAATATATAAGTTCAAGCTTTTCTAAGACGTTTAAAAACGAAAATAAAGTATATGATCTCGGTTTAGAACCTTCAAGTAATCACGAATCGCTATTAGAGATACAATTTTCTAAAAAGAAAAGAGAAGAGTATGAAAATATATTACGCAAAAAAAGACCAGAGTTAAAAAATATACCTGATCAGGTTGATGAGCTATTTAAGTGGGCTGATGGACTGAAGATTAAAGATAATAAAAAGTCTAAATATAAGAAATTAGCTTTATATTATACAGCTAATGGTTACACTATATTTCCAGAAGATGGTTATAAAGTTGAGGAAGCTATTAGGTTATCTGAAGCAAATAAAATAGATCCATATGCTTATGGAAATCCAGATGAATTAATAACTAAATTCACTAAGGAGGAAAAAGCAAGAAGAATAAACCCAGATACCGTAAAAGAGTTTACTAATAAAAGATCTTTACCTGAGGGCGTAACTATATACGATGTAGATGATTCTAAAGCTGGGCAAAAAGCGGTTAGAAAAGTAGCTGACAGCAATTGGGGTGAAGAATTCAATGGTTGGTGTTTAATAGCTAGAAGCAAACGTGCTGACCAAAGGTATGGAAATTTTGAAACTATGCGAGAAGCTGAAGAGTTTGCTAATGAATATGAAGATTTAGGCTGGACAACAGAAATACATAAATTAAACTCATGGGAATATGAAGTTTATGCTGATTTAATGACTGATGATGCTGAATTAACTAACGCTTGGAAGATGTGGAAGCATTATAATGAAGATGGTTATGGTTATGAAGTAGCTTTTCAAAATGGAAAGTTAATATCTTTTAGAGACGGAAGTACCGATGGGACTTGGTGGGATAGATTTGATAAAGCAACAGATACTTTACAGATAAATTTAGGTAAAAAAGATGGGTTAACTACAAGAGGTGAAATATACTTTGATGAATTCACAAAAAAACCTGAAGTTGAATTAGTTGGTTATGGTGAAGGTGACTTTATGGGTAGAAAAGGTGACTATAAGCTATACAACGACAGTAAAGAAATTATTGAAGCAAAAGTTTATAAAGACGGTAAAATTTCTGAGTCAGTAAAAAATACACCAACTAGAATAAATGATGGTGGACGAGCTAGGGAGACTACAACTACAAAATACGAGAACGGTGAGGTTATATCTACGGAAAGAATTATAAAAGATTTAAGAACAGGTGAAGTTGTTACAAGATCTACCGTTTTATTTGAAATAATAAATGAAAGTAGTTACATAGAGAATTCTATAATAGTTGGTGTAAATGGTAAATCACCAAAAGCTCCAAAAGTAACTGAAAAAAATATAAGACTAATAGATAAGAGACAAGAAGGTCTAGATAGAACAGTTGAGTATTATGCAGAAAGAATAACGGATGGAGTTAGCGATGTTGTTATAGACAGGATGTCTGAGTTGAATAAAATTCAAGAGTCTACTATTCAATTTAGTAAGTCAGTAGAAAAAGCTACAAAATCTAATAATAACATGTTACCTAAATCTAAAAGATTAAAAGGTGATTTTACTATGGATCAAGTTTTAGATGAAATGAGAAGCTTAGATGATCAGCAAACAGAAGCTGGTATACAGTTTAGTAATGGTTTGAATTTAGATAGAGATTTTAATGATATATTAGAGAAAAAGTCTGGTATAGCTTCTGATAAAGAATTTCAACGAGTAAAAGCAGAGACTATTGGCGCTAGCAAAGGTAGATTTAAATTCTTTGTACCACCTTCAGCTGAGGATTTTGTAGGTTTACTATATGCTACATTAGGTAAAGGTAAGACAGGAGATACTCAAATGGCTTGGTATAAGAAGGTTTTACTAAATCCTTATGCTAGAGCTATGGAGAATATATCTAGAGATAGAAACGCTTTGGGTAGAGACTTTAAAGAATTAAAGAAAAAACTTAAAATAATTCCAAAAGATCTAAAGAAAAAAGTACCTGGAGATGTTTTTACTAAGGAACAAGCCGTTCGTGTTTGGATATGGAATCAAATAGGTAAAGATGTTCCTGGCTTAGATAAAAGTGATATAGATAGTTTAGTTAAATACGTCGATTCAAACCCAGATCTAAAGATATTTGGTACAGAGATAATGAAGCTTAACAAAGGTACTGGTTATATATCACCTACTGATTCTTGGAATACAGGTACTATAACAACAGATTTATTAGAGACTTTAAATACAAATAAAAGAAAAAAGTACTTAGAGCTTTGGCAACAAAACGTTGATATTATATTTTCAGAGAAGAATTTAAATAAACTAGAGGCTATATATGGTAAGCAATACCGTATGGCTATGGAAAACATGTTAAAAAGGATGAAGACTGGTAGAAATAGATCTACAGGTGTAGACTCTTTAACTACTAGAGTAACTGACTGGTTAACGGGTAGTATTGGTGCTATAATGTTCTTTAATACTAGATCAGCTGTGCTACAAACACTATCTGCTGTAAACTTTATAAACTTTGGAGATAACAATATATTGGCAGCAGGTAAAGCTTTTGCTAATCAAAAACAATATTGGACTGACTTCAAAAAACTATTTAACTCTGAGTTTTTAGTAGAAAGACGTGATGGTTTAAAAATGAATGTTAATGAAGCTGATATTGCTGATATAGCTAAAGAAAGAGGTGTTAGAGGTGTTATAAATAGATTACTAAAAATAGGTTTTACACCAACTCAAATTGCGGATAGTTTTGCTATCGCATCTGGTGGCGCGACTTTTTATAGAAATAGAGTTAAATCACTAATGAAGCAAGGTAAAAGTAGTATGGCTGCTGAAAGAGAAGCTCTAAGAGATTTTAGAGAGATAGCAGAAGAGTCTCAACAGTCAAGTAGACCTGATAGAATAAGCCAACAGCAAGCGGGTCCACTAGGACGTATTATATTAGCTTTTGCTAATACACCAGCGCAATATGCTAGATTGATTAAAAAAGCCGCTAGCGACCTTAAGAATGGCCGAGGCGACGCTAAAACAAATATATCTAAGATCATATACTATGGAGTAGCACAAAACTTAATATTTAATGCATTACAACAAGCTTTATTTGCTGTAGCGTTTGGAGAGGACGAAGAAGAAGATGATAAGAAAGTAGTTGATGTTGCAAACGGTATGGTTGATAGTATACTTAGAGGTACAGGTATAGGTGGGTCAATTTTTTCTGTGATTAAAAACGCTGGTATGAAACTAGCTAAAGAAAATGCTAAGGATAACCCTAAATATGAAAATGCTACTGCAGAGTTATTAAAACTATCACCACCTATATCTTCAAAATACGGTAAAGTCAAAGCTGCTCTTAGATCGTATTCTTGGGATGAAAAAGAAATGAAAGAAAAAGGGTTTAGTTTAGATAATCCAGCATATTTAGCAGGCGCTAACGTTGTATCAGCTACTACTAACGTGCCTTTGGATAGAGTTATCAAGAAAGTAAACAATATAACAGCATCTACTCAAGAGGATATATCTGTAGCGCAAAGGATAGCTTTATTAGCTGGATGGTCTGAGTGGCAATTAGGTATTAAAAAATCTAAAAAATCTAAAAGTAGAAAAAATGTAAGAGGAAAAACCAGTAAGAAAAGAGTACTAAATTAACATTTACATATATGAAATTAAAATACTTCACATACGAAGAGTTTGACTCACCAGATGTTCAAGGTAGCGGTCAATTAATGAATGAAGAGTTACTTAACATGCTTGATATTGTTAGAAAAAAATACGGTAAATCTATTGTTATTAATTCAGGTTACAGGACTGTAAAACATAACGCTAAAGTAGGTGGCACACCTGAATCATCTCATACAAAAGGTTTAGCAGTTGATATTGCATGTAATAATTCTACTGACAGATTTAAATTAGAAGGTATATTAAGAGAAGTTGGATTTAAAAGAATTGGTGTTGCTAAGACTTTTATTCACGTTGATATAGATAAAGATAAAGCACAAAACGTATTATGGACTTATTAAAAATAAAATTATGAAACTAACAAAAGGATCACCATTTCAATTAAAAGATGCATGTTACCATAAGGTAAAGAAGCA
>Ga0098051_1000556_pt1 | contig 14794 bp, 16 predicted proteins | sample 14BtaG_FD_77069 | JGI IMG/M metagenome (GOLD analysis project Ga0098051, IMG submission 77069) | Marine viral communities from the Subarctic Pacific Ocean - 14B_ETSP_OMZ_AT15311_CsCl metaG | ecosystem: Environmental > Aquatic > Marine > Oceanic | place: Pacific Ocean | collected 2015-01-18 | reverse complement strand
TATAAGTCTTTTATTTAATCCCATTTATATAAAACTTGGAAGTTCGTAATCAATAACACTTGCCTTTGTTGTTTTGGCATTGATGTTTGTTTCGTGTGTCGCACATTCCGTTCTTAATGTCGTTCTTGCATCAAGAATGTCTTGTGGAACCGCAGTCCCTTCTTGTCCTCGTATTATATACCAATCAGTTTTTGCAAGTTTTGAATTGTATAAACGTTTAAGATTTGCAATCTTTTGTTTTTTTAATTCCGCAACTGTTTGAGTATATGTTTTTGATTCAACGGGGTAAGTAAAAACTTCGTTGTCTGCATCAAAATATATGTCGCCAAGTTGTTCGGATTGTTTTGTTGTTGGTTTTACAACATCGTAAAATCCAAGACCTTCCAAATCTTCGTCCGACATATAATTAAAACCAAGGATATTTCCCCAAGTTTTTGGAACTGAATTGTAAGTCTTAATTGTACCGTTTAAGTTTATTCCCTTCATTTTATTTTATTTTTAAGATGGATCTGTGTCGCTTGTATATGTCGCAACTGAATAAATCAATATTGCATCCGAATCGTTGTCATCAACACACACCACTTGAATATGGTTTGAAGATGCACCGTCGTAAACACCGCTTCCCGCTTGGTTAATTGCTGAAGTTGTAAAGTCATCCGCCATTGTAATGGTTTGCGCTCCCGTTACAAGAATATCAATCACTTGTCCCTTCTTGATGTTTTGAATGTTTAATGTCGTCGCACCGGTAAGTGCTGAAGTCAATTCAAATATTCCATAAGAAGACGCGTCCAAGTTAATTGTTCCGGTTGTTGTTGCAATGTCTTGTTTTGCCGTAAAACGCGCCGCAAGTTGATCGTGATCAATACCATCATTTGTGATGCTTAATGTGACATCACCGGTTGAAGCCGAAGCCGTTATACCCGTGCCGCCCGTTATTGATCCAACATCACCGGCGTCGTCTGAATATAATTCCGTGAAGTTGTCATTTACTTTATCAAATGCCGTTCTTAACGGATCACCAGTCCCGTCATTCGCGGTTGTTCCAATATTGATTGTTTGTTTAGCCATTTTATTTTTTTATATTTCTGTTGCGTCTGATTTTATTGATGTTGTGTCGGATGTATACGATGTCGTGTCAACCGTCAAATATGATCCACCGGCGGTGATTGGATAAACAATACCCCATCCGTTCGCTTCGTTTGCGTTTCCCCACCAAGTAACCGAATAAATTGATCCAAATGCCATATTATAATAATTATTTTTTTGTCTTTTTGTTATATAACGAAGTCAAAAATGTTTTTAATTTGACGACGTTTTTTTCTTTTGGTTTATATGTCCTTACAATACCCATCCCGTGTAAAATTGTCCCGTGATTGGATTCACGTCATCATTTGAATTTGTATTGTATTCTGGATATTTAGAAGCGGATTCAAAACTTAAATGATCAATCAATCTGTCCGCATAAAATTGCATCACCGACCTTTCTTTTTCGACAAGATAATCGACTTCTTCTTTTGATACCGATTCACCGGTTTCGGATGTGTGTTTAAAAACACCTTTATTCCCGAATGTATAAGAAGCGAAAGGAATATATTGAACCGCTGCGGCATGAATTAAAACGGGTTTTACATATGTTTCAACAAGCGTCAAATAATTACCACTCAAAGACGACCCTTCAATGTCGGTTTGAATTTTTTCATATAAATCCGTTCCAAGCAATTGTTGAATTGTTATCTCTTGGGCAATAAGCACATATTGAATGAATTTATCGGTGTCGATGTTACCACCTAAACTTGTGAATTTTACCAAGTCTTTCCGTGAAATGAATAGTCCTTTCGCCATTATTTAAAATTTGGGTGATGTCCGTTGTTCGGCATGTCTTTGGGTGCCTTCTTGGCTTCCTTGTGACCCGCCGGTCTTGGACGATATGATTTTGGTATTGTGTCGACTTCTTCAGACGATGACAAGGCCTTATCTTCGACATATTCGCCGTCTTTCTTTTTAAGACGATATAAGCGTTCTTCGAAAAAATGACCACATGAAACCCCACCTTTGTACTTAAAAATGTCATAAGGTTGCCCCTTGTGTCCGTGTGATTTGTTTAATCCTTCACGTGACGCCTTATCGATGTCTTCAAGACGATAAACAACACCGTTTCGAGTTCTTGCCATCATATCCTTGCAAAACTTCCTTGAATTGCCGCTTGTATATTTTTCTTCGTAAGCATATCGAACCTTGTAAACTGATTTGTCAAGATACGATTCGCCACTTGGTTTTGATTTTACGGATTCAAGTTCGACCATTCCGTCGATGACTTTTTTCGTCCAAGTTTCCAAATCTTCATTTTCTTCTTTGTGTTCACGTTTACCGATAAGTTCATATTCTTCCATTGTTTCACCAACAAGAAGATCAATCATATTGTCGCCTTCTTCGTCTGAAAAATTCTTGGATAATTTTACCCCGGTTTCTTCTTCACGTGCTTCGTCTGTAATTGCGTTGTCAGTTTCAATGAATTCCAACGGTTGAAGTGTTTTGAAGTATAATTTTAAGGATATGTCGTTGACCGCAAGGATTTCGTCCATTGCTTCGCAAATCATATCTTGATATGGTCTTATTGTGACGTTGTTAAACAACAAAGACGCCGTTTTGATTTCGTCGGCATTTGATCCAAGACCATTGTTTTCCGTACGCATTCCCAAAAGAAGAGGTGACGTTACACGATGCGCAATGATAAGTTTGTTTTGACATTCCCTTGAAAGATATTCATAATGACTTGGAGCGTCATTTAATGCCAAATCGTCAACCGTGGTTTTTGATTCTTGATTGTTGTTGAATGCAACAATTACCTTTTCACCCTTGGAACCGGTAAGTTTGTTCATCACGTCATTTTTGACACGAATTTGCGCTTCGACGTCCGGGATTCCGTTGTTGAAATTCACAACCTTTGTACCGGAAAAACCATTTTTCACGTCATTGATAAGATAATCGGAAATTTCACATTCAAGTTCCGCATATGACGTTTCGTAATCTTGTGGACAATAATAATCGTATCCCGAAATATATCTTTTGATTATTTTGATTTCCGGTTCTTTACCATTTCCGCAACCAAATGCCGCAATTCTTTTTGGTTTCTCGTTGTGTTTTACTTCATTCCATTTCGGGTGATAATAATACGCTTCGATTTTACCTTCTTCGTTCATCTTTTCAGCGCGCAAAGTTTGTCTTGGAAAATGTTCAGCACTTACAACCTTGCCATCACGTCTTAAAACTTGAAATGAGCCTTCCCCTAGCATTTTAAAATCAAGAATGACCTTACGCATACATGAATTACTAAAGATCGATTTCATGGCTGCATATTGATCCGGTTTGGAAGATGAATCAAGTGCGTCAATTCCTTTTCCATAAATCATTGAAGAAATACCGTTTATGATTGCGCCGTTTGTCGTTGAATTGACAAATAAATCAATAAGGTATTGATAATAATTATTATCGTCCCCATAAGCAACCCAATCTTTTCGTTTGTCTTCAATGACTTTGGGTTTAACGTAAGACGACAAATTTATGATGTGTGTGTTATCCATTATAAGAATATAAATTCATTTTCCGTTGTGTGTGGTGTGTATTCCGATTCATTAACCGAATACGAAGAAACGGTTTGATTTGTGCAAAATATTTTGTCCTTAAACACGATTTCCGACGATGTGATTGTCAAAAGATAAAATGTGTCTTCTTTTAAACTGAATGTGTCGGAATGTTGGTAATAATAAAGATTTTCCGTAAATGTCGTCACGTCTTGATTATATACGTCCGAATTTGAAGATTCGTTTGTGATCTTGATATTGTATGTCGTTCCTTGAGTATATTCTCGAGGGATAAAATTTATCGTTTGTGACGATCCGGATTCTTGTAAGATTATCATATTAATATAATAAAAAACCCTTCAATTTGTTATAATAAAAAAGGGCATCCAAATGGACACCCCTTTAAAATCAAATGAAAAAATTCTTATGAATTCGTTCCCGCCGTTACGGTCACCGTTGATGTTAAACCACCAAATGGATCCGCTTCGGTTGCACCTTCCAAGAAGTTCGCCGGAACTTGTTCTTGTGCGCTCAATGTTAATGTATAACCACTCAAGTCACCCATTGCACCACCAGTCACAATTGTTCCGCCGTTTACTTCAGCACCGTGTTCAGCACCCATCAAGAACGCATTTCCGTTGTAATCGTGAACAACAACTTGTGGTCGTCCGTATGCTAGAAGTTTCAATTCTTTGTGGTCTTCTTTTGACAATTTTGTCAAAGTCAAATTCAATGCTTGTTCAAAGAACGTTGTTCCGTTTTCACGTGATGCCGTGAATGTTTGTTCAAACGATGAATTTCCTTTTAATTCGTATTTGTATGCGGTAACCGCACCAAGGTCGTCAATGACGTCCGTGTCCGTCGAATCGTAAGTGATTGATATATCACCGTAATCGATGAAATAAACCGCCTTAATTCCGCCGACAACGTCTTTACATGGAACCTTTCTTCCTAAACTTAAATCGCAAGCCATATTTTTGTTTTTTTATAAAAAAAAAGGGCGGATGAACCGTTTGGATCGCCCACCCCTTTTCGTTGATTAATTATTCTTAGTTTGCGGAATTTGTGATTCCGTATGTAGTAATGTCTTCAGCGATTGCATACTGCACGCCTCCGGTCATTTTCATGATCACACGAACATTGTCGCTTCCGTCTAAATCACTCATGTCCAAAACTTTCACGAGATTCGTATCGTTTAAGATTCCGGTTCCAAAGAATAAATTTGATTTCTCTGCCGCGATTGCCGTGTCATCTGCAAGTCCATTCGCAATTGCGATTTTTACCCCGTCAAATGATAATGCACCACCATTCCACCATTGCGTTCCTTGTGATCCAACACCGGCGTTTGATGTCGCTGCTACTGAAAAACCACCAAGGGCGCGCACGTAAGCACGTGCAATGTTTTGTGAAACGTATATGTTTAAATCTTCACTTCCGTATAAACTTGAAGGAATTGCGTCAACAATACTTCCCAATTGTGCGATCACATTTGAAGCCGTTACCGTTGTCCCTGCAATTTCTTGTCCACTTGGAAGAAGTGCGTCCGCTGCGATAAGTGTTGAAATCCCATCGAAGTCACCACTTGTTGAAGCATCACCCGCCCAAATGTTTTGTTCGATTCTTTGTGCAACTTTTCCGGCAACGTGTCCGATCAAGAAGTCAGCAAAATTTGGTGGAAGTGAATCATGTGCGCTCATTCCCATGTCAATCGCTTCGTAATCCCCTCTAAAATCCGCCTTACATAATTGTAAATTGACTTTCAATTCCTTTGGTTCAATGATTCTTTCTGTCAATGTCAATGTTGATGTCGCAGTAAAATCACAAGATGCATCTTTTAAGATTGCGTCGGTTGAAACTTTTTTCAAAACTTCTTTGTGCTTCACGTTCGGTTTTACTGTAATTAAACCATTTTCGATTGTTGATCCCGATAAAAGTGCTGCGGCAATATATTCTTTTCCGCCGGCACCACTATAACTAGTCGTTAAACTTGTTGTTGTACTCATAATTTATTTATTTTAAAATTTATTTGTTGATTTGTGATATTTTTTTCATTACACGATCCATTGTATTTTGTGGACGTGATTGACCATATAAGAAATTCATTTTCTTGTCTTCGGTTTCGGGGTTGTGTGTTACCTTTTCAACTGCGGACAATTCTTCTTTTACTTCTTCTTGTGGTTCTTCCGACATTTCTTCTTTTTGAATCATTGCCTTGATGTCTTCAATCATTGATTTAACTTCGGCAAGTTCTTCTTTTGTCGCGTAATTCATTTCTTCTTTTTCTTCTTCAAGATTTTCTTCAGTCACTTCTTCAGTAACTTCTTCAGATAAGTCTTCAGCAACTTCGGCTTCAACTTCTTCTTCCGGTGCTTCTTCTTTTGCACCAACGGACGCAATGATTCCTTCTTCTTCAACGGTTAAAACTTGTCCGTCTTCAAGTTGGTATTCACCCACCGGCATTGCAATACGTTCTTCTTCGGTCACAATGAAAACTTCTTTTCCTTCGACCATTTCTTCGGCCTCAATGACCGTCCCGTTCTCTAGTTTTACTTGGGCAAGTGTTGTTTCCATTCCAAGTAAAGTTTTGATTTGATTTATCATAACATTTGAATTCATATTTATTTAATAATTAAAATTAAGGTTTGTTGTATTTTTAACCGTTTGATCTTGTTATTGTTCTTGTGTTGTCGACTTGTGTAATTGTTCCCGCGGAATCGGTTTCACCTTGGTGAATGCTTCCAATACCTTGAGCGAAATAATCTTCTTGATCGCAACATTTTCTTGAATATGATCCGTCACGGCATAAACATGCACGTTGATCGTGTGATGGGACGTTGTATTTCATTAGCTTAAATCTGCATTTTGTGTTCGTTGTATAAAATAAATGACATCCCAAATTTCAGCATTACCCCCATGAGCCATGATTCTAATTTCAACCCCATTTTGTACAAAATTTGAATCTGTATAATATTGAAAAACTTCGTGTTCGTTTTGAATGGTGTCGTTTCCTTTGTGGTATACAATAATTTTATGGATCCTTTCAATTTCACCGTCCCCAACAAACCTTAAATCTAAATGCGTTTGATTTGCGTTTGGACTTTTTGTTTTAAAAACAACGGTTGTGATATATACGTCATTATCATTTAATCCAAGAATCTTTTTTGTTGACCCATTGTAAAAATCATTGACACCACTTTTAATGACATTTCCGGCATTGTTTGGCATTACTACCTCAACCCCATCGGCCAAAGATAATGTGTCGGATTCACCAACATATTCGGTGTCATCATATCTTGCCCAACCTAATGAATTGACACCACCTTGGGGATAAACAATCACGTTTTCGTTATTGTGACCCATATACAACGCATCATTTGTGTGAAGCATTGCACCGTTTTCAATATTAACAGAATCAACTTCCGATTGATCGGTGTGGTGTACGTGAACTTTATATGATGTGTTTTTTGTTGTCGACATTATTCTTCGGGTACGCAATTAGGGACACGACGTCCGTTCTTTGTTTTAAAACCAATCATTTCATATCCTTTTTGACATGGTTCTTTTAATTCTTCAGATAATAAATCAAGTTCACGCATTTTTGAAGTTGCCCATCGAAGTCCGGCTTTGCCACCCCATAATAAATAAGATATTGTTCCACATGCTTCGTTGTCACCTTCGTCATAATATTCTTGCGCACGGCTTAAATATGAAAACATTCGAACCAAAGTTTCTTTTGAAATCGGTTTATTTTGACTTAATTGACGGGCGCGAATTTTACCGACTTGGGTTGCGCATTTATTTCCATTCTTTTCATTTAAATCAATTCCACGTTGTGCGTTGTTTGAAACCGCATCCGGATAATCGGAATATGATTCCATTTCAACCTTTTCTTCGTTCAATATGGATTTTAATTCTGAAATGATAAATTGTTTTTCTTCTTCTTCAATTACCGAAAGATCGTCTTTGACTGACTTGTCTTGTGGACGTTCCATTTTGTCGGTGAAGTATGCTTCAATTGAAAATCCTTTTACCTTGCCCGTTTTGACGTAATTTTCCCAAATGTCGTCGTTTAATACTTTCATGGAAACCATCCACGTACCGATCGGAACATTCATATTGTATTGACGTGATTTGTCTTGTTCGGATTCTACGATCCAAGATTCCACAACGGTAAGTCCGTTCAACGGAATATCATGTTCAAGTGTCGAACGGGATTGATTGCCACGAATAAAGAACAATTCGGACGCCTTACGCACCGTTTCACGGCTGAAGTATATATAATACTCATTTTCACCAGAACGTCGAAATATGGGTTTGTTTGGTACAAGTGCCGCGCCCATCAAAATTCGTTTTTCCTTGTCTACTTCGGCAAGGTTAAATTCTTGATTTTTTAATGCAATAAAATCTTCTTCAATTGCGGGGTTTTCGACGACACTTATTGCATCGATTCCAGAAACTTCGTCTTCTTCGTCGATAAAAAGTTCAATGATATCCATATTAATATAATAAATTTTTTAAAATTTTGTTATCCAATTGATGCGCCTTTGACAATCTTTCGATCCATTGCTTGAGCATTTGTAACTTCGTCCGATACAACGTAAGCCTTGACCGGTTGTTTTTGTTGATCCCCCAACGCCGTCGCAAGTTGTGTTTCGGGTGATGCGCCCACGACATTAAATGCCGGTGCTTGTGGTGCCGAAGCACTTGGAGCCGATCCACCACCGCCACCGGGTATCGGTGTTGATGCAATTGATTTGACGGTTTTTAAACCACTTGCAAGAATACCCGCCGCCGATATTGCCTTTTGAATTGAACCAAATGGTTCGGGAAGTGATGACGGTGTTTTAAGTACTTCAGTAAATCCAAGATAAGAATTTATAATTGCTTGAGCGATTGCCGCGGCCTTCCCTGCCTTGGAATTTTCCCCCAATAATTCAGCAATCCCACCAAGGGCGTCACTTGCAAGTTGAAGTTTTTGTTCTTGTAATACCCTTTGACGTGCGATTTCTTCGCCTTCGTTTTTCTTTTTTTGATCTTCAATTTGTCCATCAAGTTCTTGTATTTCCAAATCTTTTTCTTGTCGGAAATTAAGAAGTTGTTGTTCCGCATCTTGACGCGCTTGTGTACCGATTCCAAGTCGATCGATTTGTTCTTGAAGTCTTGTTTCTTCAAGTTCTTTTTCTTGTTGTGCGACCGATTTTAATGCTTGAAGTTTAAGAAGTTCGTCTTCAATTTCTTCAGCGTTGAACCTTTTCTTTTCAATGAAACGTAAATTTTCCGCTTCCTTCTTGGAATTAACAAGTTCAATTGCTTCAAGTTCTAATGCTTCAGAATTGACACGTTGTTCAGATTCAAACCCGGCAATATTTTCTTTGACATCAAGAAGATTCTTTTCGGCTTCAATAAGGGCTTCTTTTGCTTCAATTGATTTTGGATTCTCAGCTAATTCTAATTTTCTCAATTCAAGAAGTTTATTTGCATTTTTTTCTTGAAGTAATGCTTGTTCTTGTAATACTTCGCCAAGTTTGTTGTTTGCCTTTGTACGATCTTCAATTGATGCCGTTACGTCGTCACGAATTTGTCTTTGTCGTTCCGCTGCAAGTTGAAACTTAAATTGAAGTTTGTCGTTTTCAGCGATTGCAAGTCTTGATTCATTTTTTAAGTCTTGAATTCTTTGTTGATTTGCCGCCGTTTGTGCAACATCGATTTCTTTTATGTTTTCAATTGCAGCGGTTCCAAATGTTTTGACTTCTTCAATTGCTTCACCAAAACCGGTTCCAATGTTTTTGACATTATCTGTCAACGATGTTGTCGAATTTTTAAGGTTTTCATCAACCTCTTTCAATTTTGTGTTTAATTCAGCAATTTTTGCCGGGTCTTTTCCACCAAGAAATGACATTTCCCACGCAGCTTGTGTCAATAATAACCCCTTTTGAATTGCGAAGAATTGTGTCTTCACAATGTTTAATGGTATTAATAATGCGTTTTTTAAAACTTTCCCAAGTGCATCAAAACCGCCCGTTGCTTGTTGAACTGATTTATAAGCATTTGTCAAGCCATTTACAACTTGATTGACAACCGAAGAAACCGTTCCAAATGCAACACCAAGCGCGTCAACAATCACTTGATTTTGTTGTGCTACTTCAATGAACTTATTAAAAATACCCGCACCCAATGCCAACATGAAACCTTTGACGGCAACACCCGCAACACCAAAACCTTTTTTGATTCCGGAAACACCCTTTTGAAGATTCTTGACGGATTTGGTTAATCCCTTGAATCCCTTCTTTCCGGTTTCGTTTATTTCTTCGGTTGCCTTGCGTGATGCTTCAAGTTCGTTTTTTAAATCTTGAACTTCTTTTATGGCCTTGTCGGCCTTGGCAATTAATTCAACTTCAATTTGTTTCATGTCTTATTTGTTTAATTGCTTCCTTGAGCGTTTGGGGGAATTTATTTTTTCCAAGGGCGATGTCGATGTTTTCACCTCGCCACCCTTCTTCTTTTGCGATTTGCAGTAAATTTAAAATATTGTCTATCATGGTAAAATCCAAGTTGTTTTAATTCCACCGGCATAAGCGTATTCATCACACCACCCAATGATCATTCGTGTGTAAAATACAGATGTGTCGGTTGTTGTTGTATAAACTTCAGCAACTCCATTTTCAATAAATCCATTTGAATCAAATGAAATTGAAGTGTTGTTTGTGATTGTGGTGTCCGAATCATAAATTTCAAATGACACATTGCTTGGTGTCGTCCCGTCTGCTAGATATGATTCAATTGTCGAAGCGTTTGTTGCAACCACAAGATCGCCGTATGATTTTGAATACATGATTCCGATCCATGTCGCACTTCTTGTTTTGTTTGACACAACATTGTGAACGTTAAGATTCGACAAAAGACCTAAAATTCCAAACTGACCCGAAGCACTTTTTGGATTTGATGCGTTAATTCTTCCGCCGACTTCAAATAAATTTGGGTCACATTTATTAAATGATATCGATGGGGGGCAATCATAAACGGCAACAACTTCAGCGGTTGAAATTTTAAACACTAAATATTTGAAAATTGTTCCTTGACCGTTTAAAATTGTGTTGTTGTCAGCCAGGGCAAATGAACCAAAATCATTTGGTGATCCGTCATAAGGTAATGAACCAGATCCGCCAAGATAGTTGTCGCTTAACAAATATTTAATTTTATCACCGACGACCGGATATAAACCTTGTCCGTTGTGATAAATGGATTGAACATTTTGAAGTGTGTCGCAAAAATTATATCCATTCAAATTGATTGTATTTAATGAAGGTAATGTAAAATATCCGGTATTATCACCCGCACCCGCAAATTTCACTTTTATTTCAATTTCATTTGTTTGATCGCAAGTCGTTGTTTTTGTAAATACATTTGAAATCGCGTCATTGTATGGATGTAAATCTGTCGTGTTTGTCCTTACGTAAAATCTTGAATAGTATGTTTGCGGATCAGTTAATCCGGTTTTTGTTGTAACCTTTTCACCGGTTGTCAAAGAAGGTGATCCCGTTTGTCTTTTGACCGGTACAACTTGAATGTTCGAATCTGACTTTAATACGTCAATTTCATCACTTTGTGTCAAATAAGATTCTTGTGTCGATAATAAGAAACCATATTCATCAATGTTTTCTTGATCGCATATTTTTCCCGCGGCAGCAATTGTTGAATAAAACTTTAATTCAGTACAATATGACTCGCCCCTTGTTGAAGAAATTATCGCCGCAGTAACAACACAAGGAACGTTTGAAGTTGGTTTCACCGTGTTATTTGTTGGAATGTTGATTGGAATTTGTGGCGTTCCAAGAATTGTAAATCCGTCAGCCAATAAATTTGAAATGTCAACCGTGAACAATGTTGAATCAACGGTTGTCAAATCACTTGATAAATCCAAAGTAAGATCATTCGATTTAACCGCAAAGACTTTTTCTTCAAGGATGTTCGACAATTCCAATTCAGATTTGTTGGTTTCAAAGTTTGTCGTTATTTTATTAATTCGATATATATTATCAAACACAATAATTTTGTCCGCAAGAGATAAACGTTCCGTGATTGACATCGGCAAATATGCCGAAACAAAAGTCAATCTTTTTTGTTTATCAAATAAATCCTTTACATATTTTTTGTAATACGTTGCGAATAAAGTGTTTTCATTTGGCAATTCAGTATATTCATCAAATTCCGAATGAAAATTCAATGATTGTGATTGAGTGCCGAATAAATTCGTCAATGTCAATGAATTTGACGGAACATATGGAGCAACAATATTTTGACGGGTTCCCGCAATTGTAACCGCTGCAATCGTTCCGATCATTGGTGACGCATAAAATAAAATTGGTTCACCGATTGTGGATTCTTGTTTTGAATCAACTGACCAACCCCATTGAATATTTGTTTTTGCAGTACTTTGAACATCTCGAAGGCGTTCAAATTTCATGTGTTCAAATGGGATTTTGATATTATATTCATCCCCTTCAAAATTATCTGAAGCCGCAAATTCTAAAGTACCCCATTTTTTATTTGCAAGATTTTCATGGTTCTTTGCAAGGAACGTGTCGCCACCTTCATATCCAATATTGACTTGACGATATGGAATGACTGAATCAATTATTGATTCTTCTTTGTCAAGGTGTTTTGTGATGTCCCATGTGTTTGTTGATTGCGAATAAAATGAATCCAAAGTCTTCACGACGATTGTCCCGTCATCTTTTACAAATGAAGTCAGATTGAACATCTTGAAAATCCCCGTTATAAAATCCAATGTTTTCATTTTTGGAAGGTTTGAAGATACATTCACAAGTTGATCAGTAAGAACACCTGCACTTCCTGAAAATGTAATTTCTTTTTTTCCCCTAAGTCCTAAAAAACCACCACCCGTTTGAATTATTGTGATATCAATTGCAAATGTCGCGGCATTTTCAGCTTCAATGAAAAAAGTATAATCACCATTGGGAATTTCAATTTCGGGAATATTGTTTGAAACTCCATTTGTTGTTGTTCCGGTAAGACCCGAAAACTTTTTAAATTCTTCACCGTTTTGTTTTATGACAAGTGAATATTCGTCATTTGATGACGGTGTGACCTTTACGTTGATCGTCCGGTTTTCTTTTGATTCATCATATGAATTTGTAAAAAAAGAAGCATGGACGCCGTTTATGTTGCTCGTGTCGCCACGAACATTTGTAAATCCTTGAACCGTGTATTGTGCCTCTTGATCTTCAAACAAAGAACCTTCTTTTGCATGAAGCCACATGTATAAGTTATAAAACGGTAAATTCGTTTGATTGAAAAAATCTTCAGAAAATATAATTTGATATTTCTTTTCAATTGCCTTTATTATGGTATAAACACGAATCGCGGGTTTCAATTGATTAAAATTCACACCACGTGCATTTGTGTCACCGATACCCGGCCAAAGATTATTTGTTCCCGCGGTGTCATCTGAACCGTGGTATATTAAACGATCAGTGTGTGTAATTAATGGAATTATGATTGCATTTTCAATCGTGTCCGCTCCGATTTGTCCGTCAAGACCGTAGGTCATATAAGTTGCAATATTCGTGTCATTAAATAAAAAACTCAATGAATCCAAATACGTAAGACTTCCAAGTTTGTCTTCACCGATTAAGTCTTTTATTGTGACCGTGTTTCCGAAGAATGTCAACTTGTATGTGTGCGGTTCGTTGTTTTTAAGTTGTGAACCCTCAAGTTTTATTTTTCCTTTCTTAAACGGCTTATAATTAAGGTGAAGTTCGGCATTCTTTTTTCTTCTCGCATCAAACCCATCAATGTGATAATTGTAAAAATGTTTGAAGAATTTGTTATTTGTTTTTGATGCCGGTACATTAAACGTTTTTGAATAATCGGTGAACACCTTTTCAATGTCCATGATATCTTGGATTGATTGCGTAAGGGTGACGGATTCGTCTTTGTAAAGTTCCACTTCTTCAAGAACCCCTTGATCATTTTCAACGTATAATTGTATTTGAAGCATTTATCGGATGTTGTTAATTTTATCGAATCCAAATTCGAAATCAATTGTGTAATCAGTTAAGCGGTCATTCAATGAAGTTTTAAATGTCATTGATTTTGTTGTTGGAATAATTGGAAGAATTTTCCCTTCATAATCAATCCAAGCATTTTCCGTCAAAAACAATTCTTCAATGGTTTGATTCATATCTTCTTTTATGAAACCAGTGTTTAATTTTAATTTTGATTTTCCGTTGACATTATATCTTTGGTTTTGGGTTTCATTTAAGTTGTAAGTGACTGACCCCGTGTTTATGATGTTTCTTTTGAATGTTTCGTCTGTCACGCTGAAAGATTCAGTTGTCTTTTTAAAGAACCACAAATCTTGAAGTGTACCCAATTTGTTTTGAAAAACGACTTTGTAAGGTGTGAATTTTGGTTCACATATATTGTTGACCTTTATTGTTTTTAATAAGGTTGTGTCGTCCGTGTCATAAACTTGAATCGTTGATGAATCTGCGGGAATTGTGATATATTGAATCTTTTGATTTGAATTTCCATCGTCGGTGATTTCCGTATCGATTGAATCGATTGTTAATTTTCCAACACCTTCAGCAAATATTGGAAGTTTTCCCGCGGTTCCTTCCGGCAAATAAATATTATTTGAACTTATAAGAACGTTCCTTGAAAGTTCCGGATTTATTTCATCTTCAAAATATCCATATCCGTCAAATGCAAGAAAATTAAATGTTTGGGGATTTGAATAAGTATATTCTTCACCTTCGTCATCGAAATAATTTACAACCGCCGAAACCCATTTCGTGTGTGATGTATATGACCCGTCAAAATTTATATCTAAAAAATCACGGACAAGTTCAGCGACTTCAAGAACAATATTATTTTGACCTTGTATTTTGTTTTTGTTTAATGTGTATTTTAAATCAATGTCAGAATAAGAACCTTCCGTTCCCGTATAAACATATAATCTTAAAGTGATACTTCCTAATGCCATTTTTTTCGTTTTTAAAGTTGAGAACCTCTTGAAGTCCCAAGACTTGGACAAGTGAATTCACCTATTTCTTGAATAATTCCATTTGAATCAATTTTCCAAGCGATGAAACGACCGTAATTAGGGCCAACATTCACGACCGATTCATTGACTGCATAATATAAGTTAGATCCATTGAATGCGCTTCCGTTTCTGCAAACTTGCGCGC
>Ga0098051_1000554_pt1 | contig 14819 bp, 18 predicted proteins | sample 14BtaG_FD_77069 | JGI IMG/M metagenome (GOLD analysis project Ga0098051, IMG submission 77069) | Marine viral communities from the Subarctic Pacific Ocean - 14B_ETSP_OMZ_AT15311_CsCl metaG | ecosystem: Environmental > Aquatic > Marine > Oceanic | place: Pacific Ocean | collected 2015-01-18 | reverse complement strand
CCCGAAGACCACGACTGGAACGAGATGCCACACGGCATGGACTACGAGGATACGATGGCACGCGACCTGGAGGCACTTGATACTTGCGATGCCATCTACATGCTTCGCGGGTGGACGACATCGCAGGGAGCCAAGCGAGAGCAGATCCACGCAGCGTGCGGCCCGCATGAGTTCTTTGAGCAGGGCGTGCTGGAGCCTCCGCAACTCGTGCCAGCGCATCCGTATCCTGCATACTCAGACGACTACCGTTTTGACTGCTGCGTAGAAGCTGGCCCACTCCCCACCGACAAGCAGGCCCGCAAAGAGACGCCGCTGTATAGCGGGCTGTTGATGTACTTCCCGAAGGCTTGTGCAGCCGTGGCCCAACTGAGCTACGCCGCAAACGAGCAGCACAACCCAGGCGAGCCGATGTACTGGGCGCGGGAGAAGTCGAACGATCACCCCGACTGCTTGATGCGCCACTTGATCGAGGCGGGAACGACCGACGATGACGGCCAGCCTCATACGGCCAAGGTCGCGTGGCGGGCGATGGCGATGCTGGAGCTTGAGTTGGAGGGTGGAAGATGATTACAAAGGTGTGTACAAAGTGCGGGGAGGATAAGGAGTTGGGGGAGTATTACAAGAGCACGAGGGGGCGTCATGGGCGCAAGTCGAGGTGCCGTGCTTGCAACGCCAAGTACCGTGCAGCCAACAAGGGCAAGATCGCAGACCGCCATGCTAAGTGGTACGCGGCAAACAAGGATAGGGTCGCAGCGAGCCAGGCCAAGTGGAGTTCAGCTAACAAGGATAAGGTCGCAGCGCAATCTGCCAGGTACCGCGCGGCACACAAGGATAAGGTGGCCGCTTACTGCGCCAAGTACCACGCAGCCAACAAGGATAGGATCGCAGAGCTAGGAGCTAAGTGGTACGCAGCAAACAAGGATAAGGTAGCAGCGAAAGCCCGGCTCCGTAGAAAAACAAATCCTGCGTTAGCATTAACTGACCGCACGCGATCAGCAGTCCGCCGCACCCTCAAAAACACAACGGCAGGCGCCACCCGACACTTACCCTACACACACCAACAACTCTACGACCACCTGCTGGCAACGATCCCCGAAGGCTATACCGAAGCCGACATCTGCGATGGCAGGAAACTCCACATAGACCACATCCGCCCCGTGTCATCGTTTAACCTCACCGGCGAGATTGATGACGAGTTTCATGCGTGCTGGGCGTTGTCCAACCTGCAACTACTCCCCGCTGCTGAGAACCTCCGCAAAGGCGCATCACTAGACCATCTCGAAAGGGCCTCATAATCGAACCTTGGCAACAATACTGGAACAAGTACCAAGAGCTGGGGAGTTACTGCGCCGTCGCTAAACACTTCGACGTTCAGCACTCCACCGTTCGCCGCACCATCCTGCGCGCAGCCAAGCGTGGCGAGATCAACCTGACCGGCTACGAGAACCCGCCCGGCTACACCACCGGCAAGGTAACGATCCAAGCCAACGCTGCCGGCGAGATCGAGAAGGAATGGCGACGCATCAGCCCGGAGGCGGCGGACATCGAGGCGTGGGTCGATGACCTGTGCAGCCGTGCGGCGAAGAAGGGGCCGAAGATCAAGGCGCCGAAGATCAAGGGCGACACGGCTCTGGAGATCCCGATCGGCGACATGCATATGGGCATGTATAGCTGGCTGGCTGAGACGGGAGCCAATTGGGACACGGAGCGAGCCTGCAAGATGTTCAAGGGCGGCGTGTCGCACCTGATTGGGCAGGCACCCAAGACGGCGAAGCACGTCGTGCTGGCCGACCTGGGCGACTTCATGCACTCCGATAGCCGGTTCGGTACAACCGAAAAGTCCGGCAACATCCTCGACATGGATAGCCGATTCACCCGCATTATCGACATGGCCCGCGATGCGTGGATTGATGTCATCGAGCAGGCGGCGGAACGGTTCTCCAGCGTCCACGTCGTGATGACGCCCGGCAACCACAACCCACACTCATCACACTGGATGGCCCGTGTCGTCGATGCGTGGTTCCGCAAGACCAAGCACGTCACCATTGAGACAGCGCCGACGAGTCACCGATACCACCGATGGCAGAACACGCTGTTCGGCTACAGCCACGGGCATCTCATCAAGGCGAATCAGTTGGCGTCCACGATGGCGACCGGCGCCAAGCAGGACTGGGCCGCGACGCTGCACCACCACTGGCGGTGCGGCCACATCCACCACGGCGTGCGCGACGTGTATAAGGACCGCGACGAGTCGGACGGCGTGACGGTGGAGTACTTCCCGATCCTACCGCCGCGAGACGCCTACCACGCCGAGAAGGGCTACCTGAGCCGGCGCCTCCTGCAAGGCGTCCTGCACCATGAGGTTCACGGCGAGATCACCCGCCACACGGTGCATGCTAGAATGCTGACCTGACACTGACATGCTTTCCTTTCGCGCCCCGCCGGTGAGTCATTCCCGGCGGGGTGTTTTTTTTGATAAAATCAAAACAAACCCCTTGTCCGGATCAATACCCCGGCGTATATTGTCCCAGCACCACCAACAGAAAGGACTCGGATGCACATTAAACGAACCCACCCCAGTTACAGCAAAGTCATGGAGGTCGCCTGCCTGCTGTCCATGCAGCCGGCGAGAGTCAAGAACATCTGCCGCGATGTTGGCGTCACTATGCTGGAGGCGTTTGAGATCTTCAGCGATCTGGAAGATCAATGGCGCATCAACTACTATGTTGAGCCAATCTTGTCCGTTTCGGTTGACTCGCGCGACTTCGACGCACTGCGTGCCGAGGCTGCGGCATACTACGATGAGGTCTACAATGACTGACACCGAACTCATGCAGGCACTCCGCGAGATGGCGTCATGTGACGCACACGCAGTTGCGTCGGCCAGTGATGATCAGTGGCGGATGAAGATGGTTGAGGCGTTTAGCTACACCGCCCTGACCGAGTACCTGGAACTCATGGAAGAAATCGACTACAGGGTGGAGCAATCCAGAAAGGCAGGCAACGACATTGAGGACATGATTAACACGCTGGCAGTCATGGGCTGGCAGTACGTCACCAACGAACTGATGTATCAAGCAACTAACGAAACAAAGGAGCCAAACGATGGCGTTTAATTTAGAATCAATCAGCAAGGGCAGGGCAATGCGAGCGCCTCGCATCGTCCTGATGGGCGTCGAGAAGATCGGCAAGTCCACGTTTGCGAGCCAGGCACCCGATGCGATCTTCATTCCCGTCAAGGGCGAGGAAGGCGCCGACGACTTGGACGTGGCGAAGTTCCCCACCGCCAGATCACACGCTGATGTGATGTCGGCGATCGGCACGCTGTACAAGGAAGATCACGACTACAAGACGGTGGTGATCGACTCGGCCAGCACACTGGAGCCGATGATCTGGGATGCGACCTGTAAGCGAGAAGGCGCCGACAGCATCGAGAAGGTGGGCGGCGGCTACGGCAAGGGCTTCACCGAAGCGATGACCGAGTGGCGGCAGATGCTGGACGGACTCGACGCCTTGCGTGCCGAGAAGAACATGACCAGCATCATCATCGGCCACGTCACAGTCAAGCCGTTTCACGATCCGACTTCGGACTCGTATGACACCTATCTGTTCGATGTGAACAAGCGGGCCAGCGAAGCGATCCTGCGATGGTCCGACTGCATCCTGTTCTGCAACCGTCGCGTGGCAGTACAGAAGGAAGATACAGGATTCAAGGTCAAGAGCCGGGCAACTGGCGGCGGAGATCCGTACCTGTACACCCAGAAGCGTGCAGCCCACCCCGGCGGCGGTCGCGGCGTCTACGGCCAACTCCCCTACGAACTACCACTGAACTGGCAATCGTTTGCTAGTGCAGTACAATCCGCCACCAACCCCGATAGCTAAAGGAGCTACACCATGGCAAATCTTTCAGACCTCCAATTCAACCGCAACGCAGAACCCGCGCAGGACTTCAGCCCGCTGCCGATGGGCGAGTACCTCGCCCAGGTCGTGGCGTCCGAGATCAAGGACACCAAGAGCGGCACCGGCAAGTACGTCAAGCTGCAATGGCAAGTCACGGACGGCCAGTATGCCGGGCGTGTGATCTTCGCCAACTACAACATCATCAACGCCAACCCGAAGGCGCAGGAGATCGGCGAGCGTGAGTTCGCGGCTGCGTGTCAGGGACTCGGCAAGGTGGGCGTCAACGACACTGAAGAACTCCACGCGATCCCGTGCGTGATCAAGTTGAAGATCGAGCCGGAGCGCAACGGCTACGGCCCCAGCAACCGCATCACCTCGTACAAGGTCGCAACGGGCGTGCAGGACGCACCGCCAGCCTCTCCCCCCGCAGCTAGTCAAGCTGCACCGCCCGCGGCAGGGATGCCGTGGCAGTCCTGATCTGGGACTTGACTCGACGCTTCCCGTCCATTAAATTGGGCGGGCAGCTTTCTTCTTTTGACACCCCGCTTGTAGCCAGATAGATCTGGCGGCGGGGCTTTCCCCGGCGTGCCGATTTCCGGCTCCGGAAAACAACCCCGAAAGGAACACCATGCCTACCCTGTACGAAATCACATCTGACATGCGAGCGATCGACCAACTGCTTGACGAGTGCGGCGGCGACGTTAGCGATGAGCGAGTGCTGCAAGCCATCGAGAACTGGATGGCGGAACTCGACACCAACCTCCGCGACAAGGTGGAGGGCTACGCTGCCTATATCAGCGAGCTGCTTGCCAAGGCATTGGCACGCAAGGCCGAGGCCAAGCGGCTCACCCAACTCGCCAAGTACAACGAGAACGCCGCCAAGCGGCTCAAGGAGCGTCTGCTGTGGGCGTTGGAGGAGCGAGGCGTCAGCAAGGTTGAAACGCCGCTGTACGTCGTGAGCGTCGCCAAGAACGGCGGCAAGGCTCCGCTGGATATTCAAGTGCCGGCGACTGAGTTGCCGATGGAATACCAGCAGATCGAATACAGCCCGGCGAAGGACTCGATCCGCAACGCACTGGAGCAGGGCATCGAGATCGAGGGATGCACCCTGATGGAACGCGGCACTAGCTTGAGGATTCGATAAGTCAATTTAAACGAAAGGGAAGAATCAGATGCGAGCATATCATAAGGTTATGTCTGGAGGAATGGATGCGAGTGTAAAAGTTCTTCATCCAGAAAGCGTTAATTGTATTAAGAATATCTACGAAGCGTTTTGTCGCGGGCCTATTATAAATGTTGACTGTTTTGCTGATGAGATCGATAAGAAAGGCGGCGCTGCTACATATAGAAATGTATGCGCGCCGTTCGATAACTTTGTTATGGATTACGAGTATGCAGACAGTCCGCCAGGCAATCATGGCTGTGTCGTTTTTCAGCGGTGGAGTTGTGATGATTTTATTGGAGGCATAAATGCTGATTGCGACATTAATGTAAAAAAGTGGTGGGAGCGTGTTTCACTCAGTGCGGATCATGTGCTTACTTGTTTCTCATTGGTTGGGGTAAAAAGCCAAACTGTGATTATACCAGCATCATTCAGTTTGATTGGGATAGACAAGAGGGGAAACACTCTGCGGGACGCATATATGTGTCCGCTGGCCAATGTTGCGTATGCTCAGGCGTTGGCGGACGAGTCTTTATCGGGGGTATGTGCTGGCCTTGCCGCCATGCAGGTGCTTGGCCAAGGTGGTGCGGTCGCAGAAACCGATGAGATAGTCAGACCGAGACTGATAAGACAGGCAAAAAAGAGGATGCGGCCCCCACAGTTTGGATGGAAGCATCACACTGTGGTAGTAAAGCCAAACGATTTAAAGGCAAGTGAGAATGTATATATCGACTTAAATGACGAAGAAACGATGCGACCGTACCATGCAGTCCGCGCGCATTATGCAACATATACCAAGGATCGCCCCCTATTTGGGAAGTATGATGGAAAGTTCTACATTCCGGCCCACTTTCGTGGCAGTCCAGATAATGGATATGTATCTAAGGATTACAAGATAATTGGACCCGAAAGGAATTAATCAATGGCACAACTACCACCCAAACCAGAAGACAGCAAGACCGTCCAGGCGATCTACGCATGGCATGAGTCCAGGCGTGAGGACAAGCCGCGCACCTACCTCGGCGCCAGCCAGATCGGTGCTGAGTGCGAGCGATCGCTGTGGTACAGCTTCAGGCACTGCGGCGGCGAGGACTTTAGCGGCAGGATGCTGCGGCTGTTTGAGACGGGCGACCTCGCTGAATTCCGGTTCGTTGATGAGTTGCGAGGCATTGGTTGCGAAGTTTACGACGTTGATCCCAACACCGGAGAGCAGTTCGCTGTCAAGGCTCATGGTGGTCATGTGCGAGGACACCTCGACGGCTGCGCAAAGGGACTGCCAGAAGCCCCGGAGACATTCCATGTGACGGAATACAAAACCCACAGCGCCAAAAGCTTCGCACACCTGAAGAACCACGGCGTTAAGAAGTCCAAGCCACAGCACTACGCACAGATGGCGGTCTACATGAAGCTGACCGGCATGAAGCGGGCGCTGTACCTGGCGGCGAACAAGGACACGGATGAACTCTACAGCGAGCGTTTAAGATGGGAGGAGGGAGTGGCGGAGGATGCCGACCGGCTCATGGAACGGGCCAAGCGTATCATCGAGGCAACCGCACCCCCTTCTCGCATTTCGGACGCTGCCGACTCGTTTGCCTGCAAGTGGTGCAGCTACAAGAACCTTTGCCACGGACTTGGCGAGGGCGGGGCCGTACCTTGCAGCAGCGGTTGCCGCACCTGCGTCCACGCCACGCCTGAGATGGACGGCGATGGTCGCTGGTCATGCAATCAGACCGGCAGCAAGGTACAGATCACCATCGACAAGCAGGCGGTGGGCTGCGGCGAGCATAAGTTCATTCCCGGACTGGTGACGTTTGCCGAGCCGGTGGACAGCAGCAAGGACTGGATCGAATACCGCAACGCAGACGACACGACGTGGCGGAATGGGCCGGGCGAGTACAGCAGCGACGAGTTGACCAAACTGCCAGATCCGATGGTTGGCGCCGGGCTGGTGGGCGAGGTGAAGGAGATCCTTGGCGGCGAGGTGGTGGATGTGCGTGAGGAGGTGCAGGATTGAAACCACGACCATACCAACAGGGCGCACTGGACGCCCTAGACAAGCACCTGCAAACCAAGCCGGATGTCAACCCGTGTGTGGTGCTGCCGACCGGTGCCGGCAAGTCGCCTGTCATGGCGTGGGCGATCCAGCGATACAAGCAGGCTTACCCTGCGTTTCGCTGCATCGTCCTGGCCCACGTTAAAGAACTCGTCGCCCAGAACGCCGACAAGCTGCGGCAGGTCTGGCCCGATGCGGACGTGGGCATCTACGCGGCAGGACTCCGCCAGCGTGACATGGACGCAGACATCACGTTCGCCAGCATAGACAGCGTTTACCGCCGTGCGTGCGACTTCGCGCCGTTCGACATGATCCTCGTCGATGAGGCGCACCGGATCCCGATGTCGGGCGAGGGCAAGTACCGCCAGTTCATCAAAGAGGCGAAGGTCAACAACCCGCGAGTCTGCGTGGTGGGAATGACGGCCACGCCTTACCGCATGGGCATCGGCAACATCTGCCACCGTGACCACATCCTGCAAGATGTCTGCTACGAGGTCAACGTCGGCGACCTGATCCGTGACGGATTCCTCTGTCCGCTGCGATCCAAGGCGGGCGAGGCTCGCCCGGACCTGAGCAAGGTAAAGAAGCGTGGCGGCGAGTTCGTGGTGGGATCACTTGCCGAGGCGACCGACCGCCCTGAGTTGGTGACGGCGGCGATCCGCGAGGCGATGCCAATGCTGTCCGACCGCAAGGGCATCATCTTCTTCTGCGTGGATGTCGATCACTGCAACCACGTCAGCGAGGAGCTGCGGAAGTACGGCATCGAGGCGCCGAGCGTGACGGGCAACACGCCAACGGCGGAGCGCGACCGCATCACCAAGCGATTCACGGACGGCGAGATCAGGGCGATCTGCAACGTCAACGTGCTGACCGAGGGATTCGACGCCACCCGCACGGATGCAGTGGTGCTGTTGCGGCCTACCCAGTCAAAGGGGCTGTACTACCAGATGGTGGGGCGTGGGCTGAGACTGGACGCACGCAAGCAGGACTGCCTTGTGCTGGACTTCGGCAACTGCATCGACACCCACGGACCGATTGATGACCTGGGCGATGGTGCGGTGCGGATGGAAACCTGCCCCAAGTGCAGCGAGGTATTCAGCCGGGCGGCGAAGGTCTGCCCAGACTGCGGATGGACGATCCCCAAGAAGCAGATCGAGAAGGCGGAACGCGAGGAAGCGGCCCAGCGTCGGATGCACGAAGCGACGGCGAGCCGGCGCAACATCCTCAACACGGGCGAGCCGGAGGCGATGAAGGTGAGCAGTGTGTCGGTGAACCGCCACAAGAAGCCGGGCGCGCCGGACTCGCTGCGGGTCAAGTATCGCTGCGGACTCAACACGTTCAGCGAGTGGGTATGCTTAGATCACCCCGGCTTTGCCGGCACGAAGGCGGCGCGGTGGTGGCGTCGGCGGTTTGAGGGTAAGATCCCGACCGTGGACAAGGCTCTGGAGGATATATTCCTGCCGACATCACTTGCTACAATCACAACCTCGATCACCGTACAGAAGCGGGGCAAGTACCCTGAGATCGTCAGCATCGACTTACTTGGCAAACCAGAAAGGACTTATAGCCAGTGAACTACTACAACGAACACGACAAGAAAGCAGACAAAGCGCCGGACATGGTTAGCATACTCCCCGTGTCAGTCATTGACATAGAGGCTCAGAAAAAAAGGACAAAAGGCGGTCACAATACCTCTAGTAGTCGGGGAGAGCATAGCCCGTTCCCTAAAGAGATCGCGTCACTGTGCTTTGAGTATTTCATGCGTGACGCATCTCAGGTGTTTGATCCGTTCGCCGGTTGGGGTGAGCGGGGGCTGGCGGCAAAGGAGAACGGCGTCAACTACACGGGCTACGACCTATCGCCCGACGCCATCGCAGCCGCCAAGAGCATTGGGGTGGACAATCATCTGCAAGATAGTGCGTGGGCTACAATCCCCCAGCACGACGGGCTGGTGACTTGCCCTCCATACTGGAACCTTGAGAAGTACAACGGCGACGGACTAGACAAAATCAAGACGTGGCGGGGCTTCCAAGATCACTACTGCCGCATCTTGACGCGGTGCTGGGACCGCGCTGACAAAGGTGCCACCTACTGCATCATGGTGGGTGAATGGAGGAAGAACCATAAATACTACGACCTTGAAGGCGTAACTCGCCGCATCATGCACGATCTAGGGGCTGAGATGTTCGACCAGATCACCGTAAGCCGAAAGAAGGTTTCTAAGATAAAGATTATGCTACCCCAAGCCAAGCGGCTCGGCTACACGGTTCGTGTGCATGAATCACTCCTTGTTTATAAAAAACCTTAATCAAAAAAAGTGTCAAAAATGAATAATAATGTATTGACACGGGGCGGAATGTGGCGATAATAAAATCATGGCAACTACGCCGAAAGGATGAACGCAATGGCAACATTAGACCACGTTGAAGTTTTTTATGTAGACCGAAACACCGGATGGGGTGCGGCACTCTACAACATCAAAGGCCACCAGATCAGCAATGCCATCTTCGCCTACCACAAGAGCCAGGTGATGGAGTGGGCTGCAAAAGAGTGGCCCGGCGAGACGGTCAAGGAATTTACCAAGGCCGGAAACTTGAAAGGATAAGGCGATCCAACTAATGAACTACATCCCCCAACAACTCAAAGAACTGCCCCGATGGGTGATCTGGAAGATCGAACACGTCCGATCCGATCGGACTACCAAGGTGCCGTACCAGGCTCGCAACCCAGATCGGCGGGCCAGTGTCAGCAACCCCGCAACGTGGGCGACCTACGACATGGCGATGGAGGCGGCAGCGGACCCAGACGTGGCGGGCATCGGCATCGTTCTGGGATGCCTCGGCGACGGGCGCAACCTGTGCGGCGTCGATCTGGACGGATGCCTGTTCGACGGCGTAATGAACCCAGAGGCGCAGTCCATCGTCAAGTCGCTGCCGACCTACTGGGAGATCAGCCCAAGCCGCACTGGACTCAAGTCGTTTGGGTTCGGCAACAAGCCAGCCGACACCGGAGCCGTCTGCACCGATGCCAGCTTTGAACGCATCGAGGTCTACGACAGCGGGCGGTGGTTTGCCGTCACCGGCCACAAGTACGACGGCGAGGATCTACAGGACGTAGAGCAGCCCCTGGCGGCGTTGTGCCGCGAGTGGGGGCTGACACGCGAAAGGCGGCAGGACACGCCACAGCCGACCCTACGGGCGACTGGCGATACATCAGGGGCTGAGGATCGTGCGGCGGCGTATCTGGCGACAATGGACCCGGCGATCGAGGGATCCAGCGGCCACTCGTCGCTGTTCAAAGCGGCGTGTGCGATGGCGTGGGGCTTCGATCTGGGCCGCGAGGCTTCGATCCGCTTGCTGGCGGCTGAGTTTAATCCAAGGTGCAGCCCGCCGTGGGATCTGGGCAACATCTCCGAGTTGCGTGAGTTTGAGCGTAAGGTGGATCAGGCTCTGCAAGCCAAGCACGAACAGCCACGCGGGCATCTCATCAACGATGTGCAGTTCGCGGCGCCGACGGTGCAGATCAACACGGCGGCACTGCTTGCATCAGCGGCGTCGAGGATGGCGACACCCGTGCCGGTTGCGGAGCCGAGGCCAGAGCCGTCCAAGGGTGGCATGGCGAAGCGACTACTTCAGCCGCCCGGACTGCTGGGGCGGATCACCGGCTGGATCAACGCCACGGCGAACAACTACCAGCCGGAGTTCGCACTGGGCAACGCCATCGCCTTCACAGGGGCGATCGTCGGGCGGAAGCTGGCGACCGAGAACGACGGGCGCACCAACTTCTACTGCGTCGGGCTGGGCGCGTCTGGATCAGGCAAGGATCACAGCCGCAAGCAGGTCGCGCGGCTGGCGGAGGCGTCCGGCGTCATGCACCACCTAGCCGGCGAGGATGTCACATCCGACACCGCAGTGCTGCGTGTGGCGTCAGAGAATCCGGCGGTTCTGCTGCAACTGGACGAGATCGGACACTTCCTGAGCGCGAACAAGTCACGCAACGCATCCACCCATGAGATGAAGATCGTGCCGCTGCTTACCAAGTTGTTCACGTCGGCCAACATCAGCTACCGAGGCAAGGAGTACGCCGACGCGACGGACAAGCCACGGGTGGACATCGACCAGCCCAACGTCTGCCTGTACGGTACGGCGACACCCAAGCAGGTCTGGGACTCACTCAGCACCAGCCAGATCGAGGATGGGTTCATCGGGCGGCTGTTGATCTTCTCGACGCATGACAATGACCCAGACTGGCGGGATGTCGAGGATAAGAATCCGCCCAGGTCACTGATCGAGGCGGTGGCGGCGTGGAGCCAGTTCAAGCCGCAGGCACCGCAGGGCGCCGGGAACCTCGTACAAGCCAAGCCTAAGGCGATGCAAGTGCAGGCGGCCGCTGAGGCGACCGAGATACTGGAAGGCTTCAGGAACGACGCACGGGCCGCCAAACGCAAGTTGATGGACAAGCACGACCCAACCTATGCCCTGTGGGTGCGGGCTGCCGAGCAGGCGTGGAAGTTGGCTCTGTTGGCTTCGGCTGACATGCCGCAGGGCGGCATGACGATCGGACGCGAGGCGGCGGAGTGGGCGGTGGGCGTCACCGACTACCTGATCCGCGACCTGATCGCCAACGCAGCCGGCAAGGTCGTGGACTCGGCCCACCAGCGGGATCTGGTCGAGGTGCTGGCGTCGGTTCGTGCGTCCGGCATCAAGGGCGTCACCAAGTCAGCACTGCTGCGATCGCATCGCAAGATCAAGACGCGGGACATGGACGAGATCCTCAAGCGGCTGGTGGACGAGGGTGTGGCGACCAACCAGATCGTCGCGCATGAGGGCGCCGGCAGGCCGACGAGCGTGTACATAGCCCTGTGAACGGCGTTATAATTATTTCCCAAAAGGGTCGATTCTTTCCCAGAGTCGGCCCTTTTTTGATGTCCAAAGGGGTAATTCTTTCCATTCTTTCCCTATTATTTCCCGCCGTTTGGGAAAGAATTATTTGGGGTGGTGAATCGGGTTCAAGGTTCGTAAGTGTAGTAATAATATATATTTATTTATATATATATATAATATATATATACTATATTACCCTTCTTTTCCCTATTATTTCCTTCCCACCCATTCCCCCCTATATTCTCCCCCCATACTCTCAGTTCTCCTAGGGAAGTAATTATTTATCAAATCGACCACTGGACGGCCCGGCGAGTGGCGTATGGTACAATGCCGCCATGACCGAAGAATCAACCCTGATCGTCCTGCCGCTGCCCAGCAAGTACCTTCACCCGAACCGCCAGCCCAGGTCTCGCAAGGGGTTCATCATCAAGGGCAAGCTGACCAAGGAACGGCGAGCATTGGCCCGCGAGATGATGGTGGCGGAGAGGATCGAGACGGCGCCGTGGGGCGACGTGGAGGTGCGGATCCGCTACTTCTTCGCCACCCGCCGGCGACGCGACAAGGACAACCTGCTGGCGTGGCTCAAGGCGACAATGGACGGCCTAGCGGACGGCGGCATAGTCCGGGACGATAGCCGGTTCACCTACATGCCGGTTGAGGAGGAGATCGACAAACTGGACCCGCGAGTTGAGATCCTGCTAATCCGAAAAGGGTAGTCAAAAAAAAGTGAAAAAAATTAGAAGAACCCTATTGACACGGGCGGGAAAATGCCGATGATACTTGTATGGCAATGACGCCGAAAGGAAACAACGACATGAATGAGCTACAAGCAAAACAGGCACGCGACAATTACGCTAAACTGATTTTTCGGCGAACCGCCAGCAATGGACGGGCGAGGCTGTACGCTAAGATATGCCCTTACACGGGCGTAGCCAGCGAGCGCGTTAGCCAAGCCGACGCCGATCAGTGGGTCAAGACGCTCGGACGGGTAATTGTGGACACCGACTAAACTGGCGCAAGCTGCCCCACCCCACCCCCACAGCCGGAAACGGCTGCGGGGGTATTCGCGGCCCGGCCCGGCCCGGCTCGGCATGGCATGGCGAGGCACGGCGCGGCGAGGCGAGGCACACAACTTGGCGTCACTTAACGGTGGCGTCAAGTATTCACAACCAGCAACCCCGAAAGGAACCCAATGGAAGACCTCTACATCTCAGCACGACACTACGCCAGAAAACACGGCGTCAACCCCGGAACCGTCTCAAAGTGGGCGAGGGATGGACGACTGCCAGCGATCCGAACCAACGCAGGCTGGCAGATCGACCCGAACGCAGAGCCGCCACGGAAGCTGGCAAAGCGGGCCGCGTTCGTTCGGTCGGACGGCACGATGGTCTGCCAGACCTGCAAGCGCACTCGGATGCTCAAGGAGTACAGCGAGTCTGGACTGACGCGAGGGCGATGCAAAGACTGCGCCAACTACCACGCCATCAAGGGCAAATGCCCGACTAGGCCAAGCGTTATCAGCTACTCAATGGACCTGGAGATCTGGCGAGAGATGCAGTACGCATCCAACGAGGTCAAGCGGATCCGCGAGGAGAAGATACAGGAACACGCACGACGCATCGAGGCGGCTGGGCTGGCAGGTGACGGCAAAGACTGGCCAGCTGCCGCCGATAATAAAAAAATGAGAAACTCGACTAAAGACGGCTTGCAAGATCGACGATGATGGTAACATACCCAATCACCGGGCCACAAGGCCCACAACGAAAGGACTGCTATGAGAAACGAAGACGACGCACTGGCTCACCTGATGGATGACATCAAGAACCACGGCAAGGACAAGCGAACGGGGGTAGGGATTCCATTCCTCATGTTTGGCGCGATGTTGTGCTTGGCGGTGTTCATCCTCATCACAGCGACGGGCTGCAACACTGTCGCGGGCATGGCAGCAGACGTTGAAGCTGCCGCCCGTGGCACGCAAGACTACCTTGCGGACGGACTGGAGCCTCGGCCACAACGCTAACACCCTCCCGCCAGTTGTAAGGGCTGGCGGGGGATTCACCCCCAACGAAAGGAACCCCATGAAACCAGAAGACTACATCGGCAAGAAACTGAGCGAGTGTCCAGACGGCACGAAGGCTGTTGTTGCCTGCCCCCAAGGGATCGAATGGGTGCGCGAATACCGCGACGGCAAGGCGTATGACTGTAGCGTCGGGCGAACGTTTACCTGTTCAGCCCCATCCACTTACACCGTCACCCACATCCTCACCCTCGGCAAGCCCAGCCCGAAGACGCTGGATGATGAGGAGCCGGGGGTGGTGTGGAAGGATATGTACGGCGACCTGTACTGGCGGGGAGACGGTGCAGAGGTGTTAATCTCATGGCACGGCGGCGCTCCAGTCCACGCAGCAGACACCGCCAGCGATTACAGAATCTACCCCGAATGGACCCGCCTCGGCAAAATCACCGGCATCGAGATCGACGGCAAGGTGTATCGCGGCGAAGGGGGTGGGGAATGAAACAGCGTCATCTTATCTTAGCCTTCATCACCCTCATCATCCCGCCTGGCTTTGGCTGGCAAGCTGGTGAGCCTGACCTCACCGACCTGTTCGACGCCATCGGCATCGTGGAAAGCAACAACGACGACAACGCCACCGGCGACGGCGGCAAGGCCATCGGACGCTACCAAATCTGGCACGTTTACTGGTTCGACGCGACTGAGTTCAGCGGCATCGGCGGTCGCTACGAGGACTGCCGCAAGGCCGACTACGCTCAGGACATCATGCGTGAATACTGGAAGCGGTACTGCCGCGAGGCGTACTAT
>Ga0098051_1000543_pt1 | contig 14984 bp, 16 predicted proteins | sample 14BtaG_FD_77069 | JGI IMG/M metagenome (GOLD analysis project Ga0098051, IMG submission 77069) | Marine viral communities from the Subarctic Pacific Ocean - 14B_ETSP_OMZ_AT15311_CsCl metaG | ecosystem: Environmental > Aquatic > Marine > Oceanic | place: Pacific Ocean | collected 2015-01-18 | reverse complement strand
GCAGAAGGTACACCAGCAAGCTCTGGTACAGCGACCTCGCCAAGCATCATGAAGTCACGCGCAGCTTTGCGCTCTTGCGTTCTATCGCCGCCAACTATGTCACCAAGCAAACCAGCAGTGCCGCCATAAGCCGCACCCAAAGCCGATAAGCCTGTCATGCCAGCATCGCCAACCCTTTGCAGAGGTGTGCGATCTGCCGCCATCATACGGCTTGCATATGCCCGCATAGCTTCCCGACCCGGCGCTGAAAACTCAGCAGCAGTATCACCAAAGCGATTGGGCTTGGTTGGGCTAGGCGTTGTGTCATTATCCGGGCTGGGCAGCATGTTTTGCTGGGCAAAAGCTGATCGTTGAGCTGCGCCTGCTTGTGACAGGATTTTTGCTTTCTGCTGGGCTTGGAGCGCAAGTGCGCGTTTAAGTTTTTCTTCACGGGTCATTATTTGCCCTCGCTAAAACGCTTCATTATGACGTCTAGCTCTGCGCCAGACAGCTTACTTATGTCCACATTAATCAAATCGCTGAAAGGCATTGCTGCAATGCTCGAACTCGGCCCTGACTCTAGCTGTACGCCTGTGTCTTGCTGTTGCTCTGGTAGAGGTGCGGTTTGTGTGGCTTTTGCCCAATCTTCATTGATTTTTAAAAGCTCAGAACCTTTAGGTAAAACATCTTGTTGAAGCTGCTTAAATTCCTTCGCAAATTCCTCATCAACCTGAACTCTAAGAAGTGGCGGCAAGCCCATTATTAAGCCATCTCTAGCAATACGCCTTGCCTTTCTTTTCCTTTCAATAACCTGCTCGCTATCACCGGGCTTAGGGAAATACATCGCATCGTACAAAGACGTTTCCCACGCCTGAATAGCGGCGCCTGTGTCCTTACGAATAAGCGGTGTTAAAAACTCTTGCGCTAGTGTTCTTGCTATTTGGTAATCTGGGTCTTGCAAGGGGCCGCGTAAAAATCCAGTCGGATCACTGTCAAGCAAAACATCCCCATAATTAGTAAGCTCAGTATCAACCTTATCAAGCTCATTTAAAAGCTCTATCGGCAATCTGGCAGCGAAACCCAAGTCTTTGCTTTGCTGCTCAGTAAGTTTTTGATTTGCGCCCTGACCTGACCCGTAGGTGATTTGAGTGCCATCAGCAGTTGTTACTGTAAAAGATTCGCCCCCCTTGGACTGCGTTACTTTCGCAATCGCCGCATTTCTTGTTGCCTCATCTATTAGGCCATCTTTAAAGTCTTGCTCAATTTTGCCAACAGTTGAGGCCGCTCCGGTTTCTTTTGAGGGCGCTATAAATGTTAATTTTTTGACACCAGAATTGTAATCATCAAGACTAATCAAGCCATTTTTATAGTCTGAATTTAATTTCCCCAAATTTGACTGAGGGTCAATATTTTCAGGCTTAACAGTTACATCTGGCAAAACCCTCTCGCCAGCATTAGGGCCAGTAATAAAATATGTGAACCCATCAGCCGCTTTCAAGGTTTTCGGCTCGTCTACTTTTGGCAAGTTTCCAGTCAGCACATAGTCGCGCTTTTCTGCGCCCGTCAAACCATACTGATCTGCAAGCGTTGCCCTTTGCTGAGCTTGGGTCGGCTTCGCCGCTGCCGCCGCCCTTGCCGCTGCTGCATCAGCCCTGCTTTGCTTTGCAGCACGAACTTGTGCTGCTACTGCCGCCGGGTTTTGGCTTGCCAAAATCAACGCTTGCTCTTGCTCTGTAAAGCCGCCTTCTGAAACAAGCTTACTCAGCATTTCTTTGCGCTTACGAGACTCAGCAACATTCTGAAAGTTTTGGAAAGTGCCAAGCCCGGTTTGCATTGCCTGCGCTGGGCTTTGACCACTGCTAAACGCTGAACCTGCTGAAAAAAGCCCAAGCTTTTGCGGTGTAGATAAGCCGCCTATCTTGTTGGCAAACGTGCTTAATAATCCTTGCATTTTAAACTCCTAAAACAAGCTGCCTAAGCCGCCGATAAAATCTATGCCGCCGCCACCACCGCCGCCAAGCAGATCAACCTCAGGTAGACCACCAAGCAAATCAACCTCTGGCAAGCCACCAAGCAAATCAACGTTTGGAATGCCACCAGCCAGCGCACCAACAGCAGCGCCAGCCAATGCCCCGTATGGCCCTAAGGTCATGCCCAAAGCGTCTGCCGCTAAGCCAGCGCCAGCAACGCCTTGCAGCCCGCCGCCCAAGGTGCTTTGCAGCGCTGACGGGCCGGGAGTGCTTGTCGTTCGCGTGGTGCCAAACAAACCGCTTCCCATACCTGCTGCTGCCTGCAATGCGCTCAGCCTGTTTTGGTCAAGCAGGTTTTGCTGCGCTAATTGGTTAAACGTTGCTTCATTGCCAGCTTGACCAATGCCGCGCTCAAGCGCACCCAAACGCGCAGCCTGATTGGCAAGCGACTGCTCTGCTGAAAGTAAGCCGGGAGCAAGGCCAACACCAGAAAGCTGGGTTCTAGCATTAGCTTCCGAAGCTTGGGCTAATTGGTTAGCCAAAGTTGCATTAATCTGCGCATCCGTTTGACCCGCTTGCAGCGCTCTTCCAGCATCGCTTGTGGCAATTCCCGCCAAAGCCGACTGCCCTTGCTGCTGTCTTGCCAAATCGGATTGCTGTGCGCCAAGCAAAGACTGCGCAATGCTCGCCTGCTGGCCTATGCCCGCTCGACTTGCATCTGTCAAAAGCCCAGCAATCTGTGCATCCCGCGCAATGCCTGTGTTAGCCGCATCTACAAGCTGCCCCTGACCGCTTAACTGTCTGGCCAAATCAGCCTGACCAAGCTGTGCAGCAGAGGTTTGCCCTTGCAGCGCTTGAGCTAGGTTTGACCGTTCAATACCAGCAGCAGAAGTTGCGCCTGTCAGCGCTCTAGCTAGGTCTGCTTGTTGCAACCCGGCAGCAGCCTGTTGGCCAGAAAGCGCTCTGGCTAAATCTGCCTGTTGCGCCGCTAAGGCTGTTTGTTGGCCAGATAATCCTCGCGCTAAGTCAGCTTGTTGAACACCCGCCGCAGCCTGCTGCCCAGCCAACGCCCGGTTTGCATTTGCCGCTGCAATATCTGCCGCCGATTGCTGTCCAGTCAAGGCGCGAGCTAAATCTACCTGTTGGGCGCTCAGGGCAGTTTGCTCGCCAGACAAAGCTCTAGCCAAGTCTGCTTGCTGTAGCCCGGCAGCGCTGGTTGCACCTTGTAGCCCACGAGAAAGATCAGCTTGCTGTAATCCCGCTGCACTCTGCGCGGCTTGTAATGCTCTGTTGATATTAGCCTGCTGCGCATTCACGCCAAGCTCTGCTGCTGCAAGCTGACGCCCAATGTCTTGCCCCGAAACAGAACCAAGAGCCTGTGCCGCTTGCAGTTGTCTTGCTTGGTCTTGCTGTAGGTTTTGCGACAGAACAGGAGCCGTTGCTGCCGCAATGCCCTCGCCCAAGCTTTCGGCAAAACTGCCAGACACTAAACGTCCACCAAGAGCGTATTGAGAGCTAATCCTATCAACAGTATTGCCAATAGCACTATCTATTTGCTGTTGCAGAAATGGATTTGTACTACCACTTGCCATGCCGCCAAGCAGGCCAGCCGCCGCATTCTGTTGATTGGCAATATTAGCCAAGCCTGATGTATCAACCGCTTGATTGCCCGCCGCCACAATATTGCTTGCGTCAGTGGCTTGTTGCGCTGCGTTAAGAATTGTTTGAAGGTCAGTCTGCGCCCCAGCAGCCTGAGTAACGCCAGCAGTGCTTGAAGCTTGGTTTGCTGCGTTTATCAGGTCAGAAGCACTTACTTGCTGTGCAGCCGCATCAATAATGCCAGCCGTGTCTGTCGCTTGACCAGCAGCCCTAATAAGATCAGCAGTGTTTGCCTGATTGGCCGCTGCGTCTGTAATCCCAGAAACGTCAGTTGTTTGGCCCGCTGCTGTGGTTATTCCAGATGTATCAACCGCCGCTGCCGCCGCATCTGTCAGACCACTGGTGTCAAGCGCTGCACCCGCCGCCGTGGATAAACCTGTTAAATCTGCTCTGTCGCCTAAAATATTAGACAAGCTAGAAGTATCAATCCCTGAGCCAATGAGGTTTTGAAGGTTTGTAAAATCAGCAGCCTGCCCGGCAGCAGTGGCTAATCCGCTCGTATCAACGCCGGGCGCACTGAGAGCAGCGCGGTTAAGCTGGTTTACAAGCTCAGTGGTATCAATAGACCCGCCTAGTAATCCGCTTAACCCGGTTTGCGCATCTGACAAAAATGTAGGGGTTGTCGCCAAGGCATTTTGCGCCGCAAGAATTGCATCAAGCTCTGCTTGGCTAAGCTGCTCAATGCCTAAAGTTGGTGCAGTGGGGTTAAACGCATCTACCGCATTAAATGCCTGCTCAAAGGGATTAAAGTTAGTATAAGCAGCTTCTAATGCAGCCTGCACAGCAGGAGGCAAATTAGACGTTTGTGTAGTTGTGGTAGCCATAATGCGAGTCCTTTGTGAGCCTCAATGCCCTTGCGGGAAGCCCTTAGTTATCCGATCACGATGTAGAGGAAGGTTCTGTCGGTCTGGGAGTTATTCGCATGGGTTAATGTGAAACCCTGCTTAGCTCTTGCAGACAAATACATAGTGCCGCCGCCTTGCTCAGCAGCAGCATTGGCCGTTGTTGGTGTGAAAACAATCACACTATCAGGCCCAGCGCGGTAGTCAGTAACAGCAGTAGAAGCTGCGCTTGCAGTTAGCGTTACTGTTCCCGTGGAGTTAAACTTACCATCAATCAGCAGGTTTACAGCTTGCGCCGTTTGCCTTGGATCAGCCCCCGCTGCTGGCAGCTTAACATAGTTAAAGTCGGTCATCTTTTGCCCATGCCAACAGCATCAACATCAATGCCTAAAGCGTAACGCCAAGTGCCAGACACGTTGACGCGCACCCGGTGATACCTGCCGCTGCTACGCGCTGGGCAGTTGTTATCATCGTTAAGCGAAACCGCTGTGCTAAAGCTTGGGCTGTCGATTTGCCTTGAGCGCGACCCAACTTGAACCGTCATAGTGGGCGTTGTGCTGCGAGATGTTACATATGGCGTAACGCCCCGGATCAGCGATTGCCGCATAGTTGCAGGCTCAAACTCAGTCGTTTCAAGCACAGCATCAAGAGGCGCACCCGTAACCGTGTGTATCTTTTTGTCCTTACCAGCGCTGAGCTGAAAAAACCCACCAGCGTAAAACCTGCTGTCTAGCGATGTGGTCAAGCCATCAAGACTAGCGTTTAGCGCATCTAAGCTTTCAACGGTAAAGCTGGGCGTCAAAGAAGACGCCAAAAGCTCATGGTCAAGCTTTACAATCGACCAGCGCTGCACTGCGTAGTTATACACCAGTATTTTATCAGGATTACCAACGCCGCTAACAGACGGATAGCCCCACATAACCACCTGGTTTTCCGGGTCAATCGCGCAGCTTATTCTATCGCTGTTGGCAAAGTCCAAGTCATCAAAGAAAAACTGGTCAACCTTCTCAGCGCCAATCGGAATGCTTCGCTGACCGTCAAACATAAAGAAGCCATCGTCAGCAAGATAAAACACCTGTGTCGGGCCAAGTGAAGCAACACTATTGGGGTAGTTACATCCGTGGCCAGTCTCCACCTTTTCAAAGGTAAAGATCAACGGAGAGCCAACGTATTGCATTCTGGCAATAGCTCTTTCCATCAGCACAACGCCAAACTCACCGCCAACCAAGCCTGTGATATGCCCAGCATCAGGTATGTCTTGGAAGTCAGCCTGATTGCTGCCGATAGTCCAGCTTGTAGCATCGTTAATAGCAGACCAGCGCACCCGGCTGCGATGCGTTGCTGAGCTATAGGTAACATTTGCTGTCACCACAAAATCACGAATAACGGCCAAATGCCTTGCAGCAGGCGCACCGCTTATAGCCGAAAAGGCGCTATCAGTGCCAATGGTAAAGCCCTGCAAAACATCGCTGTCAGAGCCAGCAGCAATAACCTCATCGCCAAACCTGACAAAATCCCAATACATATCACTGGTCATAGTGTAACCAGTGTTGGTGCTGGCTAAGCTAAAGTCAGAGTTATCGAGCTTGTAAAGCTTGCCCTGATCACCAGCAAAAGTAGTCACTGTGCCATCTGTTGCCTTGGTGGCGTATATGCCGCGCAGCCTGTCTGTCGCAGCAGCAGAAACCTCAGTTAAACTAGCAAACGGGCGATAGCCACGCGCAGCAGGTATAACATTGGTTGCAATCGTAGCGCCGGGGTTTTGAAAATCCGACTGATCAGGTAGCCATTCGCCAAAAGGTATCATTGATTAAGCCAATTCTCTGAGCCAGCGCTTTGCTGGACAAATGCAATATTAGATGCGGCCAAGTCTGACCAAGTTTCACTGCCAGCCGACACATCTGACCAAGCCTCGCCGCCCGCAGAAATGTCAGACCAAGCCTCACCACCAGCAGCAATATCGCCCCACGCCTCGCCTAGCTTTTCAGCAATCAAGCTTGTCGTAATCGCAATGCTTTCAGCGCCCGCCATCCCAATGGTAAACTCAGCCCTAGCCTCAGCCGTAAGAGCAATGCTTTCAGCAGCGCTGGTGCTAAGCACGGCCTTTTGATCAGCCACAGTGGTGAGCGCTAAGTCTACAGCAGCGCTTGCAAGCTGTACTCTTTCAGCAGCGCCCGTGGCTGTAATCGCAACACTGGCAGAACCAGCCATAGACACAGTAAAGCGAGCCGTTGCAGCAACAGATGCAGCGCCCGTAACACTTGCAGAAACGCTCTGTATTCGGGTTGCACTACTGCTTTGCGTAACGTCTAAACTAACCGCTGCGCTAATAGTTCTAACTTTTGTTGCAACAGAAGTTGCCGAAGCACTTACAGAAGCCGCGCCTGTTGTTTCAAACAGGTTTAGGTTGTCTAGCTGCTCAAGCGTACCAAAGGCATCAAGCGCATCCATAGACCCCCAAGCATCAAGCTGCTCAAGGGTAGGGCCAAGTATCTCAGCCATGTTATGCTGCCGTTATATCTAAGTCTCCCGCCGCAACGCGCAGAATGTCACCAGTAGCAATGGTCTTTGACGCAGAGAAAGCGCCGTGGATTAGCAGGTTGCCAGAAGATGACGCATCGTAAATGCCAAAATGGCTAATGGTTCCCCAGCTACCAGTTGCAGCCGCAAACTCTACAGCAGCGCTGTTATCCGTTGTGCCGCCAGAAGCAGCATCAAAGTTTATCGCCACGCGAGAATAGTTATTGCCGCTAAGCTCTGTGCCTGAGGCATCATCGCCTAAGCTTCCCGTGCTAAGCCCAAGATAGGCCTGCGATGGGAATGTATAAGCCGAAGTGCCTAACGCATGATCAAGCACCTTGTTTTCTAAATAGTCGGACATTGCTGACATTGGTTAAGCTCCTGAGTAATCCGATTTCATTGCCAAAGGCCCACCGTAAAATGCTTTCTCGCTGTCCTTCTTTATTTCTTCCATCGCCCTAGTGAACAAAGCGTCATACTGCGTAGCTCTAGCCTCATCCATCAGGAACATATGGGCAGCAAAAAGTGACCCATAAAGGTAAGTATCAGGATGGCGGGTAAGCACAGTATTGGTGGTGTTGCTGTCGGATAAAGCCGAAACATCTTCCGAATAGATTATCTCAACAGTCATAACACTGTCTGGCACCGGGCGAAGCGCAAGCTCAGCGCCAACAACCGTGTAAATCTTGGGCCGACCACCGCCAGATGTAGCGTAGGTTTCGTAGTAATCCTTTGGCGATGCGTATTCCAGCACATCAATCGGATCAGTGTTTAGCTTTACCAAACGAATTTTACGCAAGTCTGTCGGCAAGCTGATAAACTCATCACTAGCAGAGGTAGACGCCTGCGCCCGCTTTTCCTGTGAACGAGTTTCAAGCTCACGGCTCATGCGAGACTCAGCAAGCGTGATAAAGTCAGGGATTTGCGAGGTTAGGTCAGAACGCGCCAAAAAGTTGGCTATCGCTGTCTGTAGCTCTGCATAGGTTGAGATTGCCATTACACTGTGCCGCCAGTTGTTCTAAAGAAACGATTTTCGCGGTCATTCAGCCATCTGCGCCACTCAGTTGGGTTTTCCTTCGGCTGACCGAATTTTTCCACCAAGGAGTAATACAGAGGCGCAGGTATATCCGCGACCTTTTGCTTATGCTTTTGGGTGTTGCCAATCAGTGAGCCATAACGCCAACTGTTAGCCTCTTCCTTGGCGGTGTTAAGAATGGGCGTAACGTCCATTTCAGTGCTGACATAGTTGCCATCAGCTTCGCCGTGGAAGTAAGTTTTCTTTCCCGTAAGAGGGTCGGAGTTTATTAGTTTTTTCATACTCGCCTCAAAGAAAAAGGGGCCGCCGAAGCAGCCCCTTGCAGGTTTAGTTAATGTTGTTTTGGCTTATGAGCCGTTCAGACCAATCACAGCCGCATGGGCCTTTGGAGCCTTCACGATCAATGTCCACTCAGACACGATTGCGAACTTGGTTGCGTCACCAGTAGATGCAACGTCAGAAACGCTAAACATACGACCGGGCAGTGAGCCAAGACATACATAATCGGTGTCGATCAAATACATTTCTGAGTTTGGACACTGACGATCAACAGTCACGCTCAACTCGCCAAAGTCTGACAAGTAAAGTGAAACTGAGCCAATGATTGACGCCTCTTTAGGCGCTGTCATTGTGATCTGGTTTGTTGCCACTGAGCCAGAAGACAGACCTGAGAAGTTCTGCTTGTTGGTTGGTGACATCAGCAACATGTTTGGCGAGCCGCCATCTGTATATGCAGCAAGCATAGCAGCGTCGATTTTCGCCAAGGTCAATGCAGCAGCCGTACCAGTAAGGTCAGCAGCGTCAGAACCGTCACCAGTTGCAGCAGCCATATCTCCGGGTGCATCAACATTGGTAATCCAGGTGATAAGCTTCGCAGCTTTACGAGGATCAGACGCAGAGCGAGCTTCGTTTTTAAACAAAGACTTCTCAATGTCACGCCGTTGCTCGAGGCCTTTTAAGACCTTAACATATGCAGTTTCCTTATCGCGCCCAGCTTTGTCCACCACATCAAGAGTGTTGGAAACAGAAGCAGCCTGCACACTAATCTGGTGGTAGTTACCAAGGCGTGTGGTTGGGCTTGGGTTTGCATAAGAATAATCAGCGCCTTCGTTGACGTAGTTTGTGTCAACAGCAGCAGCCAATTCTTGCACTTGCCACTCGTGGAAAATACCCTTGGTAGTTTCCTTTTGCGAATTGCTCACAAGGGGGGTTTCATCCGGGTCAATGCGATAAATCACATCGCTCAGGTCTTCTCTCTCGCCAATGGCGGTTGAGCTAGTGTAAGTAGCCATAATGGCCTCCTAAAAGTTAGCGGGTTAAGAGGTATTGAACAGCAGCATCCTTGCTGCCGGACTTCCTCAGGGTGTCAAAAGCTTTGCGCTTTCGCTCTGTTGCAGAGTCGCCCTTAGTTTTGGGTTGCCCACTTTTCACCATCTTAGGAGCCGCCTTTACCTTCTTTGCAGCGATTGGCCTTTGTGACTGCAAATTATCGTAAAGGTAGGCTTTGCGCATAAGATCAACGTAACGGCTGTCAATGGCATTATTCAGCTCTTGCGTAGTCCAACCTTTGGATTGCGCATAGCCTGCAATAGCTGCCTTTTCACGAGCCTCAACTTCTGAATCCTTCCACTCAGGGATTAGTTCCAAAAGCTTCTTTTGCTCTTCTGCCAGTTTGATCTGACGCATTCGGATCTGCTCGGCCTGCACAGCTTGCTGCTTGGCTTGAGCGTCACGCTCTTGGTCGCGCTGCCTAACATATTCCAGCGGGTCGCTCTCATACAGCCCATCCCAATATGCCTGATCTCTAGGCTGGGTGCTTTGCTGTAATTGTTGAGCCATTAAGTTAAGGGCTTGCTCGTACTGCTGACGAGCCTGCTCAGTAGACGCTTTTTCGACCTCAACAGCTTTCCGCTGCTCAGCCGCATCTTGTAGTCTTTTCTGAGCCGTTTTTTCTAGCTGATAGCTCTTGATGAGTTCATCAATCGTGGCCTCACCTTCTTGGCCATCAACCTTGACAGCATAAGTGTCGATAGTCTCGACCTCTTCACTGTCTTCCTCAACCTCTTGCGTTTCTATCTCGGCTTGGCTGTCATCAGCGGCCTCAACTTCTACACTTTCAGCTTCGGGTGCCTCTACTTCATTCGCTTCGGCGGTTTGCTCTTGGACCTCTTCGCTTACCTCGGGAGGGGCTTGGGTGTTCAAAAGTAAGTTTACAGCATCATGCTGCGAAAGGCTGGATTCACTAGGAGTACCAGACATATTTAATTCTCCAAATTGTTAAGGACTATTTTCGCAGCGCATCCATTTGCTGACTGGCCATCTTGCCCGTCTGCACAACACTCTCAAAGTGTAACTGGAAGACTTCCAATGCTTTCAGCAAATGGAAACACTGCTCACGAAAAGCGGTGTCACTCGGGTCACTTCCTGACCAACCTTCGACATACGTTTTTCGTAATTCCTCAAAAGCCTCTATCACCAAAGGCTCACGCAATATCGCCGCAGCTCTCGCTCCGCGATGTTGCTCGTCTATAAGATCACTCATGCTCTTGGCAGGTTGTCCGAAACATTACCGCCAAACGCCAACTTCTGCTGGCGAAGCTGTAACTCAGCCTCAAGCTCAAATCTGCGCAGCTCAAGATCAGCCTGCATTTTCTCACGCTCAAGCGCCAGTTCAGCCTGCATCTTTTCACGCTTCAACGCTATCTCAGCCTGCAATTTGGCCTGCTCTATCCCAGCACCGCCAGCCTGCTGTTTAGCCGCCTGCGAAGCCTGAGCCTTCTGAGCGATTTGCGCATCTATTTGCTCACCAGAAGAGAAAAACTGGTCGGTGTCCTTGAAGCCAGCCATTTCGCTAATCCGCTTTAACGTGTTTACATATTGGCTGGGGCTGACGATTGGATTAACAACGCCGTATTGCTGTATGATTTGCTCTTGCTTCGCCGCAACCTGACCAAGCATAGCCATCTTTTCATCTTCGCGGCCATTACCAAGGCCAACCTCAATGCTCAAATCAAAGCCATTCGCCCAAGCACGAGGATCAATGCTTACAAACTCACCACGAATACGCACAACACGCTCGCTGTCCTGATGCTTTTGCAGCAAATGTAAAACACCTTTTGCTAAATCACGGCATCCCGTTTCAGCAAAAACCCTAGCAATCATTTCAATTTTAAGCTGCGCACCTTGGATAGTCGCATTGACAGCACTCGCAGTCGTGCTTTGTAGCGTACTCGGATCGAGGCCCATCGAAGCTTTAGAAAAACCCGTGCGCTGATCACGAATCTGATCCACATACTCCAGCATTGCAAACGCAGAGTTCCCGATTTGCGGGACAGCAAGAGGTTGCACCATTCCCGGCGCACGCATTCTAACAATGCCACCCGGACGCGACGAAAGTAAGTCATCAAGATTAACCTGCCCCTCAACTGCGCCAACCCTGCTGTTATTCGTCAGGTAAAGATTGTCTAACATCTGGCGCATGATGCTCGACTTAATGACCTGCAAATCCATCACCATCTCGGCAACGCTTCGCCCAACCATTCGGTGCGGCATTAAGATGGGCGACAGCAAAGCAAATGGCACATGGTCAAACGGCTCGTTCTCAAGCACCTCAACGCCATCACCCAAAGCCACCACACGGCGCAACTCAGGTATATTATCCCCATCATAATCCGCACGAATGTAAGCCTCAGTGACCAACACCTCGCGCATCGTGGGGTCTGCACTCTCAAAGTCATCGCCAGACTCAAGTTCTTCAAACCGCGCCTGACGCTCGGCCTCATCGTCTAAATCATCATAGCCCGCATATCGCAGCACAATGTCAGGGTCATAACCCTGCTCAATTAAATCGCCAGCGCGAACTTGCGTCCTGTGAGCTATAAACGAACAATCTTCGAGAGCAGTTGCGCGGCGAGAGAAGATCAATTCTTCTGGCGGTACGTTGTCAATCTTAACAGAGCCAGACTTCTTGATGCGCTTTACCTCTACAGAAAAGCGGCGATCCATAGGCAGTTCACTGCCATCAGGGCCAACCATGCCCATCTCCGTAACATCTTGCGAAACAATTTCTATCGCAGGGTCGGAAATAAGCAGCGTAAGCTCATCCTCGGTAAGATTTTCATAGCTTTCGCTAACAGTAGTATCAGTCTCAGCCCAATGAAACTTCACACAGCCCTGCTTAAACAGCAAAGCATCCTTGAACCAATTATGTATGACCCGAAAGCCGGGGTTGTCATGGTTAATGGCAAAGTTCACCAAGTCAGTCGCCTGCTCAGCAGCCTGCACATCCTCAGGGCCACGCGGTAAAAAACGCGCAAACTCAGGCGAAGACGCAAACATCTTCATCAAGCTTGGCATGATGTACTCAATCGTATCGCTGACCTCAGTGGCCACCACCTGACTACGGTTCTCAACCTCATTGCCAAACGGATCACCAAGATAATAGCTTAATATATCGCTGCGCTCTTGGCTGAATTCTGAGTCATAATAATTGACAGCGCTCTGTATCTCATGCTGCAAAACACTGCGAAAGCGCATGTCATCCATATTAGCCATCTACTTACCTTTAGACTTCTTCTTGGGCTTCTTTTTGCCCTTGTGATAACCCGGCATTACGTTCTCCTTGATTTAGACTTCCAGCTAACGCGAGCTGGGCCTGTCTTCTTCTTGGCAGTCTTCTTCGCTGATGCTGACTTTGCTTTGCTCGCAGGGCGGCAAGCGGGATATGGGCGCGTCTTCTTGCCCTTGCCACTACGACCGCACTTCTTGCCCGTCTTTACATCCCGCCAATCCTCGGCAAACCACTTGGTCAATCCACCAGAATAAGACATTACGCATATTTCCCGCCGCGCTTCTTATACTCACGCACCAGCCAAGCATTCGCATATGCCGAAGGGTAAACCTTGAATTTCTTTTTAGCCTCGCTCTTAACGCGAGAATAAAGCTTGGGGTCTTTCGGCTTAGGCTCAGTCTTGCGCTTAACCATCAGAGCTATACTTTCCCGTAGCCGTGCCAGCTTTCTTGCGCTTGTAAGACTTCTTAGGCTTGGCTTTCGGCTTTACCTCAGGCTCAACCTCAGGCTTCTTGCCGGGGTTAGGGTTGGAATAACGCTTTACATACATCATAGCTTAACAATCCCACGCTTTGCGCGACCAGTAATTAGCCGACAGTTTGCTTGATTTGCCCTTAATTCCACCAGAGCGAGCGCAATAGCTCTTCTTTCTGGCAGGGTTGTTCTTCTTGATAGACATGTCTTTGTCACCAAAGTTAATCTTCCTGACCTCGTTGCCCTCAACAGCCAAAACCTCAAACTTCTTAGGCCCACCACGGCGAGGCTTATTAACTGCTGTAAAACCATGCCGCTTCTTAGCAGCAGCTATCTTCTCAGCTCTCGTCATAGCCATTAGGTTGGCTCTCCCCACTCAACGCATTTCATGTCAGCAATATGAGCATTGGGAAAACGCTGGGCGATGTAAGCAACGCCGTATTGCCGCAGGTCAAACTCGCAAGCCTCCCGGCTCGGCATAATAGGCCCACCCACAGCGTGACAGGCCTGCGAAGCGCATACCAAGATCACTGCTGTCCACATCACACTATCCAGCTATTATTCCCATAGTCTAACTCACCGCTATACCCGTAAGACGAAACTGAACCAGCAGCACGAACCGCCTGTGTGCCAAAAGTCAGCACAAAAGCATCAGCCAAGTCTGGCGAGCGTAAACCACGCTTCTTCATCTCGTCCTTACCCTCAGCCTTAAACTTGCCAGACGACAAAATCTTAAACCTCAGGCTACACAATTCCTGCAAAAGCTCCTCATGGTCAGGCATCTGGCAATCCCTAGCCTCAAACCACTCACGACACTTAAACCAAAGCTCGTCACGCAAACGCTGATAACGATTGCCCAAAGCAGGACTTTCAGCAACATTCACACCACGAGCAGGCATCCCAAGCTCACGCAAACGATCAACAACACCAGCACCAACGCCAATGCTGTCAACGCAAATCTCGCTGGGCCTGTCCATAAACGGCGTGGTTTCCCACTCAGCAAGAATTAAACCAACAGTCTCCATCAGGTCTTTGCCCTGCCAAGCCTTAATAGGCTCAGTCAACACATTGCCCTGACGCTTGGCCAAAGCCGTGCGATCCCCGCCAAACCTAGCCGGGTCTAAGCCCCAAATCGGAGCCACAGTCATAGCCTCAACATCACGCCCAACCGAAGACTCAACCAAATGGCGCGGTATCAGGCTGTCCTCAGAGGTTTCGGCAAACTCACCGCGTACCCGGACAGCAAATATCGCACTGTCCTCGCCATACTGATGGGCCATGTCCTCGATAAAGTCTTCGCTCACATAATCAGCATCAGCACAACTAACAGTCATCTTATGCCAGCGATGGGCATTCTTATGAAACGCCTCATAGAAATACCCGGAGTTTCGCGTAGGATTGCCCACCATCAGGATTTTACTCCCAGCAGTAGATAATGCACCCTGCGCAACCTCAAAGATAATGTCATCAACACCAGAGCATTCATCAATGACAAACAAAAGCCTCTCATGGTGAAAACCCTGCAATGCCTCAGGGTTCTCCTTGCGGCTCACCCGCGCATGACAGGAGCTATCCACACCCTTAACACTGATCTTATCAGAGGTGATCTCAAGCTGGCCCTGCAAGCCCTTCGGCATCTGACGCGCCCACTTTTGTATTTCTGCCCATAACACTTGGCTCAACTGATTGGCGCTGTTCGCCGTGCAAACAATACGACAAGGACGGGTAATCAAGTACCAAAGTATAACCCAACTCAACAAGGCAGACTTGCCTACACCGTGGCCCGACTTGCAGGCCACACGAGGGCCGTCACGCACGGCCTCAAGCGCCTCACGCTGCCACCTCTGAGGCTCAGCACCAAGTACAGACTGCACGAAAAGCACAGGGTCATGGTGAAGGGCCAGCAAAAGATCAGCAGTAGATGGCGCTGGGGG
>Ga0098051_1000541_pt1 | contig 15011 bp, 26 predicted proteins | sample 14BtaG_FD_77069 | JGI IMG/M metagenome (GOLD analysis project Ga0098051, IMG submission 77069) | Marine viral communities from the Subarctic Pacific Ocean - 14B_ETSP_OMZ_AT15311_CsCl metaG | ecosystem: Environmental > Aquatic > Marine > Oceanic | place: Pacific Ocean | collected 2015-01-18 | reverse complement strand
ATATGTGGAAGTCTATAAATCAACAGACCCGCGTATCAAACCGGGGTCGGGTAGAAAGATGGTGTACTTTGGATGGATCAAACGAATCCTAGATAGGTCCGCTGTAACAGAAGAAGTCGAGCAGATTGATGAGATCGTTGTACCGATTATTGTACCAACAGCACACCTTTTAATGAAAAATAAAGGCAAGAAACAGAAAAAGATATCGTTCAACGATAAGCGGTCATTCAAAAACGCAATAGGTAATAAGCTCCGAACACAATTAAAGAAAACCCCTAAGTGGAAGGGTAAGGATACCGATACTCATGAGTTTGATGTTGCGGTTGATAAAGAGTTTGTTAAAGAAATGGAACGTCTTCTGAAAAAGGACAAGGAAAAATACGGTCCATATTTTGAAGAAGTAGCAGCAAACGCAGCAGGCGGCGCACTAGGGTCTAACCCATCATCAGGATCGATTGCAGGCTATGATCCAATGCTAAGCAAAAAGCCGTTGAAGCGCAGTAAGTTTGCAGGCACCGAATGCTTTGAAGTAGACAATGATACATTCCAGAAGTGTCACACTGGTCATGGTAAACACGAACGATGGGATAGGTATCTGAAAGACGATTGCGATTCGTGTAAGACGATCCGCGCATATGCGAAGCGATACCCGCAAAAAGACATTGTGATCCAACGTGCCGGATGTGGTACGATGACATGGCTCAAGAAGAAAGGCGTTCACTATTAAGCCATTTGGTAATAGTGGGTGGGCTTACTTTGAAATAACGAGCCGCCGCTGATTTAGATGGAAACTCAATACCACGAACCAGACAAGACGTTCCTTGTCTGGTTCTACTTTTACCACCTTCACGAATCCATTTTTGGATGGTTCGATATGATGCTTCATAGTGTCGCATTGCGGCGGTGATTGAAGGGAATGTGATATCATCAATCACAACCTCTTGCGGCGGTCCTGCTCCAAGTGCGCGGGACGATCCGCCAGTTTCAATCCAAGTAACAATAGTTGTTCGGTCTACCTTGAAGTATTGTGATGCTTCACTATGGGAAGCAAACAACAACCCATCAATGTCGCAAGACTTTGATGATGCTTCCGCCGAGGCTATTCTTGCTTTTTCATACTGCTTAGATCGTAGCTTTCTCTTTTCTTGCATCATAGCCATTGCACCAAAAGCAAACTTCAAAGATTTATTCTCTGGATAAATCTTGGTTAATAGCAAGTGGGCAAGGTAATGCGCTCTTGCAGGAAGTCTAACTAAATTGCACTTATCATCATTCCCACCTAAACAACGGGGCATGATGTGATGAATCTCACCATACCCTTTGAAGTCAGTATTGCGATAATGCTCGATCAGTTTATTGTATCTTATCTGGTATTGGCATTGTGTAGTCATAACTTGTCTCCACTTCTATTTAGTAAAGTCATGACTTAGACTAAACAAAAAACCCCGCCGTTAAGCGGGGTTTTTTATTTACGCTATTTGATTGATCAGCCATACAACGCTGCGTCCAAAGCGATATCACCGACCTTTCTATAATTCTTTTGGTTAAGAGGAAGCACCAATATTCTCTTTGCCAGAAAAGCAAGACCAAGACGTTCGCTCATCGCAAACTCATATTTGTTACTCGGTGTGTGCATTGCCGGATTCCAACTAGTAGTTTCTGTTGTCATGATGCTACCATCTACCCAACCGGGAGTGGTAGCGTTACCGACCAAATCAAACCTACCAGTAACCACACAGTTTGGTGTTAGTATAACATAGATACCTTTACATCCATGATCATGTGGGCTAGGCGAAAAGTAGACATCCCCGGATGTTCCCGTGGATGTTCTACACCAAACATCAAAATTTGTCATCGCGTGACGAATCCACGCATCAGGATCAGACTTCATGAGCATCTACTCCGCAGGCAGTCATGAACCGGTCGCGGTCAAAGTTGCCATTGAACATCTTACCCATACCAGCCATCTCTTCGACTAGCTTTAGCCATACTGCTTTCGTTTCATCCGAAGCATCAGCATCAGGCTTATGCCATTTCAACCGACCAGCCATTTCATTAAAGTGCTTACGAGTCATTTTTAGTTCGCTTACCTTTCATGTGAGGAATGTTACGTTCAGTCAGTAGCCGATCAACAATCGGCTCATGCAGTTCTTTCTGTTCTGCTGCGTTAGAATCCCGCATGACGGGGGCTTGCAGGATATTCCACCATGCAACTAACTCAACATCCGTAAACTTTCGCAGTTCGCGCTCAACAGGTTTCATCGGTTTCCTTTCCAAAACCATAACAAGAGTATTATCCCATAAATTTATTTCCTGTCTATCCCCCAAAGGGGTTATTCTGCCATTTTTCCGCCATTATCCCCCGAAGGGGTTATTCTGAATAAATTTCTCAATATAACCCAAAAGGGGTATTGCTCTAGGAATAAATTTATGGGATAATACTTCTGTTGAGTTGATCCCCTGACGAAAGAAGAACTGATGACGAAAGAAGAACTGAGCCAAGCTGTTGCGGTTGCCGTTTCTAATGCTGATCTGAGCAACGAAGTGGCTAACATCGACATCTTCAACGGGTATGGTTTGCCCGGTTTCAAGCCGGTCTATGTGACGGTGCGACAGGTTGCCGCTCTAATCCGCTGGCAAGCGGTTCAATTTGATGGTGGTGTTCATGCCGAATCGCTGAATGAACTTGCGTATGCTGGTCGCCAGAAATTCCAGATTCTCTAAGAAATAACCCCTTTGGGTGATAGACAAACAATAAATTTTTGGGATAATACTGACATGATGATTAAACGACTTGATTTGAAACTTGGTTCGATGCGAAAAGCACAAGACTTCATCGTTTACCCTGCTAGCCGAGATGAAGGCAGCAAGGTACTGATTCAGTCCGATAAGCGTATCGCACAGATCGACATCGAGACTGGCGAAGGTATGCTGTCTAGCGGTAAAGCCGGTCATCCCGGCTTCATCGAACTGATGGAAATTCGTGGTGCTAAGCCGATCAAGGTTGATACTGAAGTAATCGAAGCTATCAAAGCTGCTCGACCTAAATCCGGTGACATGATCGGACCCGGCGTGTCGATTGCCTAAAATAACCCCTTTAGGTGATAGACAAACAATAAATTTATGGGATAATACACACATGAGCTACAAGACACTTAATGACGCTTCCCGCTTCTATGACTCTCTTGCCGAAGGCGATACTGAGATTTGGTATCAGAAAGAAATCGGGTGGGGATGTCCCGAAGTGGATACCGACAATCTGGAAGATACCCATGTTAAGTTGGGTTCGATTGTCGCAACGAATCCCGATAGTATTTTCGGGCTGATGCAGGGCGAAGTCTGGTCGAGAATGGGCGAGGCGCGTGATCTGATCATCGGAAAGGGTCTGCGACACACTTCGATGTCGGTGGGCGACATCATGAAGATCGGTGGTAAACTGCTGATGGTCGATTCGGTCGGATTCAAAAAACTTTGAGAAATACCCCCTTTAGGGGATAGACAGGAAATAAATTTATGGGATAATGGTCTTGTTGAGTTGATCCCCTGATTGGAAAGAATGATGAAACGAGCAAAGTTTGATTTGTACAAAGTGAGTGCGGTTGACCCCGATGGGGTTCTTCGCGTGAAACGTGTGATCTGCCCGAGTGTTGAGGCAGGGCATGAGCGAGCGCAACTTGCCGCTGATATGTTGCCGAATGGTCGGGTTTACGATGGCGACACTGGTGAGATGCTGTATGCTGTTGATCCGTTTGACTGGATGCGATAAAAAGGAAAACACAAATGCTTACTGAAACACTAAACGGAACTGAACTTGAACTGAACGTCTTCCTTGATGGTGATATGGCACGCATCGAGTTTGAGGACTGCTTCAAGGTTTATACCCATGCTGGTTATCGCTCAACGACGCGACTGTTTTATACTGGTGCTGGTTGGGAAGATTTTCCCGATACAGTATCGGAATGCTATGACTTGTCGAAGGTGACCCGGCGTGAAGCTAGGAACTTCGTTGTTGATACTTTGATTGATGAATTCACAACTGCGCGTGAGGTTATCGAAAATTGCCGATACTACCACGACGGCGATTGGCTTGCGTATCTTGTGGAACTGATGGATGAAGAAGAATTCATCAATGTTTTTGATGAAGATGAACGACCCGCGATTGGTGAATTCAAGTATGAGATTGCTGGTGTGACTGGTTACTCGCAGGGCGACTATGCTGAAGTCATGTATGACCCCGAAGTGTTTGGTGAAAACACAAACGCACATCGTCTGTTTGAAAACCTACTCTATGATGCCCCTGTCTTTGCTAGGCTGACCGTTGACGGTTCCGAATACTTCATCGATGAACTGCTGGAAGATATGTATTCGTGGGATCGTGATGAAGTGATGCGACTGGTGCGAACTGAATACGCTGGCGACCTTGATGAAGAAATCATCGAATGGGTTTGCGAACAACTTCCCGAATATCCGGAGTATGTCTAATGATGAATGGGTATACCTAAGAGTGTATGGACTATCACCAGAAAATATTGTAGAATCTATTCATACCCACATGATCGCGTTGTTGCGGGCATGGGATGCAATGTGTGATTTCACCGAAGGAAAGTGATGACATCACGACAACGATTTGAAGAATGGGCATCTACAAGACTGGTCGGTGCGCGACGTATTCGGTTTGGTCTAGACATGGATGGCGAGTCATACACCGATTGGCAAGTACAATTTCTATGGGAATGTTGGCAAGAAAGCGAGAAGCAAGCAAATGGCAAGACGTAAAAAGAAAACACGATCACTAAAATCTATGTCTCACAAGTCTATTGTTGAGGCAGAAAAACATCACTATGGCGATGAACCGGACTTCACGGATAACATCACTGCCGGTGTAAAACGTATCAAAGCAGTGGATAGGGATGGTAATCCTGATCCTGAGCTAGCATATCTCAAAGCAATGAACTGGTATAACGCATTGGGCAATGATACCCACTATAAAAAGTGGGTGGTCGATTATGCCAAAGCGGTGCTAGGATTGAAATCTGCCGATCTTGTGCCGATCAAAGCGGTCAACGATTTTGATCGGACGTTGGCTATTCATGCACGATTGACTGTTCGTGGTGGTGGTCAACTGATGTCTGCTGACAAACAGAAGCAAACCAAGCAGGAAGTTATCAATCTGATTGCTGCTCAAAAGCAGAAGGAAGCAAAGAGGAAAGAACGGAAAGAAACCGAGACAGACAAACCAAGCAAGCCGAGCGTACAAGAATACATGCAAATCGCGGCAGAATCTGTCTATGGTGAAAAGATCGTTCCCGCGATTGATGCTATCTTCAGTGAATGTGCTAAGAAGTCTTCACTGATCGATGCCTATGCTGTTCTAAACTCTGCTGGCGTGAAGGGTCGCGTTGCTCTGAAGGTTGCTGAACTGATCCAGCCTACGATTGATGAATTGACTGCATCAATGTCGGGTAAAGAAAAAGATCAAGACCTTGCCGAAGCATACTCATACCTTACCACAGCAAAGAAGCGTAAGGTACTGGAAGCACTGCAAGCGATGGTAGATGACTGCAATCGTATCAATGCAGTGTCTAAGAAAACACGAAAGACCCGAGCAAAGAAAGCACCATCCGCAGCTAAACTTCTCGCTACGTTCAAGTACAAACAGAAAGATGATGAATACAAGATCGCGTCGGCAGACCCGAAAAAGATCGTGGGCGCATCTTCTGTTGTACTGTTCAACACAAAAACACGCAAAGCAGCGTGGGTTTGTGCCGAAGGTCCGGTGGGTCTAAACATCAAGGGTGCTTCGATCATCGGCTATGATGAGAAGACATCGGTGCAGAAGACCATTCGCAAACCGAGTGAATTTATTGCTGGAACAAACGGCAAGGGTAAGCGTGCAATCAAGAATACGTTCGACAGCATCAATGCTAAGAATTCATTCTCTAACGGTAAGGTAAATGCTCACACGATTATCCTCACGATTGTGAAGTAATCTTATAAATAATAAGGATATATGATGGACAATGATTCACACAAAACGGAGTTAGAAATGGCAAAGCAAAAGTCTTCCAAGAAGAAAGCTACCACGAAGCGTAAACCAAAAATGGTTATGGCATCGAAGGAAGAACTAACACCGGATTATACAGATGAAGACTACAAAGAATTCATCAATATCAATCTGAGAATTCCCAAAGGAACTACCCGCACCACAATGTGTAATGTGTATGGGACATACTGGCGAATTAATATGTGGGGCAAGGTTGACCCGTTTAATGTTTTCTCTGAGAACCGCATTTTAGACTCAAGATTTATTCGAATCGATATTGATTCTATCGGACGAATGAATTATAATGATGTGACAGACGGAAATAAACTCTAACAGAAAGTCAAATTTATATTATGATTCTAGTGGACTTCTCAAATGTTATTTACGGTAGCATCTTTGCACAAACAAAAGGCGGGGCAATCCAAGACAACGAATTGCTTCGTCACATGGTGTGCAACTCACTCCGTAAACTAAAAGAAAAGCATGGTCGTAAATACGGTCGCATGGTTTTGTGTTTTGATTCTGGCAACCCGTGGCGGCGTGAGTATTACCCGCACTACAAAGCAAAGCGTAAAGCACAGCGAGCGGAGAAGAACCAAAACGATGTTCGTGAAATGTTCGATTTCATGAATCAACTGCAACGTGACCTAGAAGACCACTCACCCTATCCATGTGTGTATGCTTCGCGGTGTGAAGCAGATGATGTTGTTGCTGTTCTGGCAACGAAGACTGCAAGTGAAGGCGAAGATGTATTGATCGTGTCACAAGATACAGACTTCTATCAGCTACACTCAAGCCGCATCTCACAATACCTAAATCGTAAGAACGAGATTGTCTCTTGCGAATGTCCTAACGATGAACTAAACGAGAAGATCGCTCGCGGTGATTCATCGGACTCGATCCCAAACTGTCTATCTGATGATGATGTCTTTGTGACCGAAGGCAAACGACAAAAGCCAATGCGTGCTAGTGTTGTAGCACAAGTGGTCAGAGGACAATTCCCATCCGCAGAAGCTAAACGCAATTGGGATCGAAACAAAAAGCTAATCGATCTATCCGAAATTCCCGATGAGTATTCACAATTAATTGTGGACGAATATGGCTCCGCAACAGAAGCTAAATACCCATCGACTACAAGAGGAATGGATTTTTACAAATACCTAGCATCACATAAGATGCACATACTAGCAGAACAAGCACAAGTATTCATGAACGGAGAATAACTATGTCAGAAGAAAACCAACCAATCGAACCAACTGAAGAACAACTAAAAGCAGCAGACGAGATCGCAGAGATCGGGCAAGAGATTCAGCCTGAGTACTATGCTCTTTCATCTTCCAGTGCAACCCCTGCACCAGCAAAGAAGAAGACTCGCAAAAAGAAGACTGCTAAGAAGAAGACCGAAGCAAAGAAGAAAGAAGAACCGACTCCGGTTGTCGAAGAGAAGACCGAAGCGTTTACCATCTTCACTAAAGATGAATGTCCTGATGATCGTTGGCTAGTAAAGCAACAGTGAAACGCAGATGTTCGTGAACTTGGAATTGCTGAATTCTTTTATGTCTTCAACTCACTAGCAACAAAAGATCAGCGAATCATTCTGCTACGCAAGGCAAAGAGCGATCCTGTCATGATGACTTTGCTCAACATCAACTTCGCACCACAGCAACATCCAGTCGTTGTGCCGAGTGATACCGAGATTCAGTCATGCCGACCATCGACTCTACCTTGGGGTCTTAGCCCATACACGATTCGCAATCAGATTCGTCGCATCAAGCTACTGAGCAAGAACAGTCCGGGCAACACCACCGATGTAGCAAAAAGTCGTATGTTCTGCGAATTCATGGAATCTCTTCACCCCGCAGAAGCACAAATTCTTTATCACGCATCAACTCAGAAACTTACGGAGATTGCTCCTGAGCTAACACCAGCACTGGTCAAAGCTGCATTTGGCAACACCCGGTTTCCGAATCTATAAAACAATTCGTAAAATACAACAATACACAAACACACAAACACAAAGGATTACATCATGGCTACACAAGCAACACTAGAACAACCGGCAGCAAAGAAGTGGAATTGGGATCGCAACAAGCAAAAGCTACGAGAAGAACTTGCACAAGATGGGTTTTTCATTGAAGTTGTTGATAAGTGCGTCAAGACCACAAATGGCGGTGCGTCTGTTACTGATGCGATGCGTGAACTTAAAGCAAATCTCACGAATTCACCAACCGACGTTGAAGAACAATACAATGCATTGAGCCAAACCGACAAGCGATTGGTTGTTCGTAAAATCATGCACACTAAATATCGTGCGGGACAATACACGTTGGTTGATGCTGCATCAACATACCGAACTGGCAAGAAGTCTGGAACTAAAAAGTACTTGGCAGTATAAATTATGGGAACACTTGCTATTATATCGTGGGTAGTTATTCTACTAGTCGGAATCATTCGGTATGCAGGATACAAGCATGTGATCAATAGTGTTGAGAATGGTACGTTCGACCTTGAACAATTTCCTGTTCTAGCACAAATGGTCGAATCGGGTCAGGTCGTGGCTTGCTATTATCAAGGGGCAGCATTGCTTGGATTGGCAATGGTATCATTCATGCCTGTGTTTGGTGTGGGACCACACCCATCCGAAAACATTCTTGTGCTGCTGCTGTTGGTCTTACAACTCCCGGTCGTAACTTGGTTGATACTAACCATACCGACAAGACAACTTATTACACATCCGCTATGTTGGTGTGTCTACTTTATGGTCTTCTATATTATTCAAACAATGATGAGTGATAGCTATGCGTAAAACAACTTACAAATACAGAGCAACCGAACCATACCAAGTCATCGAGCGTGAGTTTGATGTCTTCGAAGAACCAGAATCACTAGAGGTCGATGGGGTCACTTTCTTCAAAGTACCAAACCAAGCAACAAAGGGATGGGTTCAGGTTGAGTATGTTGTCGAAGGTGGCGGCGATTCAATCGTCGAGTATTGGGAAGTAGGACGATCACCCGAAGCTATCACACACAACGGGAAAACCTATCTCAAGCAGTTTGGTGTGCCGACGATTGCCGACCCGTTCCGTATTGGGTCAAGCAGTCTGTTAGATAAGTGTGACAAGGGATTTCAAGAAGTCATGAAAGAAGCAAATCGTAAGAGCGGGATCACACCACGGTGAATATCGATAAGTGCATTTGTCATGATATTTCTTTTGAAGAAATCTATTGTATTGCACAACAGAATAATGTAAAATCAATTGATGAGCTACAGCATCATGTGGATGTCTGTAACTCATGTCAGATGTGCAAACCGTATATTGAAGCGACCATCGAAACAGGTCAAACCACATTTAATGAATATCTATGAAGCAAGCGTCTATATCATTCGAACCTAATAACTTCCCATGCCTAGCTGATGAGATTGTGTTACCTGACTATGATGGTAACACACAATATCGTAACGGCAAGCGTTTCTATGCAAACCCTGATGGCGATTACCTACCATCCATTTCTACCGTGATGGGGTATGATCCAGAAAAAGAAAAGAAACTAGAAGAATGGCGTGAGCGTGTTGGTCGTGATCAGGCTGCTAAAATCACAAAGCAGTCGCAGGATTATGGTACACTCATGCATGAATCGTTAGAGCATTACCTGTCTAATGACATGGATGCTCTACACAAAGAGTTTGCCGACATTCCAAAAACAGAACAGTATATCCCGATGGGTATGTTCAATGTGATGAAGCAGTTCTGTGATAAGAATGTTGAAGGGGTCTATCACCAAGAGCGTCCTGTCTATTCCAATACACTTGGGATTGCAGGACGTTTTGATGTTCTGTGTAAGATGAATGGCGTGCCTGTTCTCATGGACTTCAAAAACTCTCGCCGCAGAAAAAAGAGGGAATATGTAGAGGCATATATACTACAGTCAACGGCGTATGCAACAATCATCACTGAACACACGGGTATTGAAATTGAGTGGTTCGTGATTCCTGTTGTCACGCTCGATGGTGAGTTGCAAGTATTTACTGGTAAAGTGTCTGACCACAAACAAGACATGAAAGACCAAGTGAATCGTTATTATAACGAGGTGTATGGAATATGAAAACTGATAAATGTCGTGAACTATGGATAGGCGGGTATCCGTCTTATTTTGGTGGAGCGGATCAAGAGTTATACCATCTAATCGTATTGCTTCGTAAGTATGACATCGGTGTAAACTGCGTGCCTATGTTTGGCGAAGACCCAAAGATGCGAAAAGAAATGGATGCGATTGGTGTAAAGACCCACAAGTATGAAGACACAATCTTCAAAGACAAGGTTGTAGCGTCATGGTGTAATGGTAGTTTCCTAGACAATCTACCGATCATCATGGAGAAGGGTAAACCTGCTACGGTTGTCTGGTCTAACACAATGACATGGTTGTTCCCCAAAGAAATCAAAGCACAGTCGCAAGGGTTTCTTGATCTGCATACCTATGTGTCGAACTTCCAACGTGGTATGATCGAACAGCAACTAACCGATAAGTCTGGTGTGAAGGTCAATGTCATGGAAGGATACAAACCATACTTCCATGTGTCTGATGAGTTTAAGCTAGAACGAGACAATGATAACTTCTGCATCGGTCGTTTGTCACGAAACGATCCAGCAAAGTTTGCAACTGACATGTGGCGTATGTTTGATCGTGTTCTATCGAAGCGTCACAAAAAGGTATTCGTCCAAGCATACTCTGAACAGATTGCTAAGAAGGTCGGCAATCCACCGGCTGGTCTTGACTGGATGACAACCGGACCAAATCAGATTCCAGCAAAAGAGTTCTACCATAAACTACACTGCATCCTACACAAGACCGGTGGTAGTCGTGAATCATACTGTCGTATCGTTCCGGAATGCTATGCTCACGGAACAGTCATGATCGCAGAGAACAGCTTCGCTTTCCCTGACTTGATCATCGATGGCGAGACAGGATTTATTTGTGATAGCTCTGATGAGATGTCGTTCCGAGCAAGTGAAATGGCAAACTACGAAGACGAGCGTATTCGCATTGCTAAAAACGCTCATAAGTACTTGGTGAATGAGCTAATGAATCAGGACGATGTTGTTCGTCCGTGGGTTGAGGTTTTGTCATAATGGATAAGAAGCTATGCAATCGCTGCGGTGAATCATGTCTCAAGACCGTGTTTGAAAATCCACACGGACCTAATGAATATGATATGTATGGCTTGGAAGCATCCTATTCAGCCGGGTATTTCTCAACCGAGCGTATAGACGATGGTGTAACCTACAAGTTTCGATTGTGTGAAAAATGTTTAGAAAACCTGTTTGATAGCTTCAAGTTGCCGGTCAATATTAGCTATTATATGCCATACAGCGATGATCTTGAAGCTCCCCGGTGGAAAAAGAAAGAAGATAAATCATGAAGAAAAAAATTACATTTATCGTTCCTGTATGTTCGCGTGGTCAGAAGTGGCAGTCTGCTACTGATTGTCCACTGATTACAAAGTATCTTGCGTCTGCCGTAAAGACCATTCTACCGGAAGACTATGACAAGTATGACTTCCACTGTAAGTTTGGGTTTGACCATGATGATGCTTTCTTCCTAAACGAACACAACATCGACACAATCAAAAAGTCATTCATTGCAATGGCACTAGAAGGAAATCGTATCGAGGTTTCGTACCATGCCTTTGATGATACAAAGCACAATCCTGTTCAGTGCTGGAACAATCTTGCAGAGCTAGCAGTCGAAGAGGGTGCTGACTATCTGTACCAGACTGGTGATGATGTCGAACTACAAACTCCCGGTTGGGTTGACAAGTTTGTTGATGCACTAGAATCCACTGGTAACGTAGGCGTTGCTGCACCAAAAGACTTGGGCTATCATGGTCTGTATACACAGAGCTTTGTACACAAGACACACCTAGAAATCATGGGTAGTTATTATCCGGATGTATTTACAAATTGGTATTGCGACGATTTCATCACTGGTGTATACAAGCATTCGTATTCACACTATCTAGAAGATTGCCACATCAAAAACACTGGCGGTCCACAACGATACCAAGCAGATGATGCTCAGCCAAAATTAATTGCTGCTGTTGCATATGGTCAGAAGAAGCTATGGGATTACCTAACACCTGACATGAATGAAGAAGAGAAGAATGCTCTCTATGGCGAGATGCGATCTGTTCACACACGATACGAAGAAATCGCAAAGACAATGACAACCGCACCAGCGAAACCATTTTGGTCAACAGCAACCAAAATCTTCGAAGGCTTAGTCAATGGCTAATCACGTACCAGAAAACGAACGGAAGTATCCAGACAAAAGCTATGATCAGTCTGCGTTCGACCGATTGTATGGCGATGGGTCTACGTTTATCATGTCAAACAAACAACCAGTCGAAAAGAGCATGACCATCGAAGAGCGTGCTAGGTATCTGTATGATCATGGATACGTTGATAAAGACAATGTTACACTGAAACAAGTAATCGCAAGACTACAACATGAAGAAGAGGCGAAAGATAAACAATGAAAGTCATAGCATTTTCCCTATGGGGAGATAACCCCAAGTATAATGTAGGTGCTATCAAAAACGCGGAACTTGCGAAAGTGGTATACCCCGGTTGGGTATGCCGCTTTTACGTTGGTGCGTCTGTACCACAAGAAACGATTGATGCACTGGAAGCGTTTGATAACACTGAAGTAGTCAAGAAAGATGACTTCGATGATTGGCGTGGTATGTACTGGCGATTCTTGCCAGCGTCGGAAGAGAATGTAGAAGTTATGCTTTCGCGTGATACCGATTCACGACTGAACACAAGAGAAGCAGCAGCAGTTGAGCAATGGCTAAACTCAGACAGAACTTTCCATGTCATGCGTGATCACCCTGCACACTGCATCGGTATCCTTGGTGGTATGTGGGGAGCAAAGAGGGGTGCTGTACCCAACATGAAAGAACTCATCAATGAACACCTGAAAGATGACATCCGTTGGGGTATTGATCAAGACTTCCTATGCTCTATCGTGGAACCATTGGTAAGACCGAACTGGATGGAACATGATGCGTTCTACAACATCAGTAAAAGGAAGTTTGATAAATACTGCCGTGGGTTTCCTACACCACGTGATCGTAAGACCATGCGGTTTGTTGGCGAACCATTCGATGCAAATGATAAGAGTGAAATTGTACTAACGCAGGTGGGTCATGATTGATTATAAAAATATGCAATGGGGTGGGTCTGGGATGACCTACGAAGCATGGAAGTGGATTCGTGATAACATCAAAAAGGGTTCCACTATTGTTGAGTTTGGAGCGGGAGCTATTTCCACTCCACGACTTGCACCGTTTTATAATGTGATTTCATTTGAACATGCAAAACCGTGGGCAGATAAAGTCAATAAGACGTTGACTGATAGTGATAACCCGTATATGTCAACGGTACATCATGCTCCGCTCAAAAATATGTTCTATGATAAAGAGGTTATTGACAAATTTATTCCTACAAATCCAGCACTAATCATTCTCGATGGACCCACCTATAGTGCTACTTCTAGTCGAGAACCTTTTGTGAAGCTATACGGCGAATTGTTTTACCCATCATCATGTCCGCTACTAGTAGATGATTTGCACAGAAGTCATGACTTAGCAATTGCAAATATTTTATCAAGTGAATATAGTCTAACAGTACAACTATTGGGACCAAAAAATCATATGTTTGGAGTACTAGAACCAAATGGCTAAAACATTTCCTGTAACACATGCAATCATATCTACCAACACCAATCGAAACTACATCGAGTATTGGCAACATATCTCCAAGGTCTACAAGTCTATCTTCAACATCGAAGTCATCTGCCCATTCGTCTACAAAGACATGAAAGAGTATGATGAATGGATGCCGAAGCTAACACCACACGGAACAGTGCTTCCACTAAAAGCAGTCGATGGTATTGATACAGGCAACCAAGCAAAACTATCTCGTATGTTCGTTGCAGGCAAATACTACAAAGACAAAGTAGTAGTGCTAAACGACATGGATTTGATTCCGCTTACGCATGAGTGGTACACAAAGAAGATTGTAGACAACTGGAAAGACAACCACATTCTATGCATTGGTTCTGAGTGTTATGAAAACACAGCAGACAAGGGTAAGTTTCCTATGAGCTTCCTCACAACACAGGGAAGCACTATGCAGGAAATCATCAACCCTAAATCATTGGAGTGGGAAGACTACATCCGACAATTCGTTGGAATGAAAGACATCGACGCAAAAGAGAACGTCAAGAATCCTTGGCATAAATTCTCTGATGAGTCAGTGTTGCGTGCAATGATGAAAAGATGGGATCAACCCGAAAGAGAAATCCGAGTAAAGAGGTGGGATGATGGTGGCAATTCTGTGCGTTTTAATTACATGGTTTGCCGTGCGACTATGCATGAGTTTAAGCCAGAGAGACTAGAAGAAGGTAAGTATGCTTTCTATCATGCACCACACCCATACCAGTACGATAAGGTGAAAGACTTCTTAGCTGATATTGATAAGAGATATGGTCTATAAGTTAATAGATTATATCTTTCTAAGACAATGAAATTGTAACAGGGAATCGAAATCTTGTCAAGAGGCAATTTGAGATTTTAGGATAAATTATGAGAGTAGCAATCATCCAAGAAGAAGGCGTACACCAAGCAAACCGGCACATGCGAGAATGTTTGTGTTTGTTGCGTGCCTTTTGTCGCCATCCTGATGTTACTGAAGCGATTGTGTGGGGTCGAGGATTTAACACAAAGATTTCTGACTGGAATTCATTCGACATCATCATCAACATCGAAAACTATTCGCATGGGTGGATGCCCGACCTATCCAAGACAACACATCCGACCAAGTTCATGTGGAGCATCGATGCTCACTGCGGCATGATGGGATCGCACGCAAAAATTTATAAGCAGGGCAACTACGACTACATGCTT
>Ga0098051_1000536_pt1 | contig 15103 bp, 18 predicted proteins | sample 14BtaG_FD_77069 | JGI IMG/M metagenome (GOLD analysis project Ga0098051, IMG submission 77069) | Marine viral communities from the Subarctic Pacific Ocean - 14B_ETSP_OMZ_AT15311_CsCl metaG | ecosystem: Environmental > Aquatic > Marine > Oceanic | place: Pacific Ocean | collected 2015-01-18 | reverse complement strand
TGTTCGCTTTACCCGCCCATTCGGTTGCCCTATTCGCACCCTACGCAACAGTGCTACTGTACTGCGTGACTGGTGGGGTGACGGTAACGGTAAAGGTTTAGATTCGATAGAGGATGCCGCTAAGTATTACATTGTTGATTGGTGGGGTAATACTCGTGGTGAGGATGTTCGCCGCTTCCCTGTCCGTTCATTTGGTATTCGCCCATCATGGGATGCGGGTGACGCATACGAATACGACCGGCGAAACAACCGCACACCGTATCAACGAATACACAACAACGGCAACCACCTTGTCAATTTGAAGGGGCTTACTAATGCGGCTGATACAGCATTGAGTGTATCGGCAACACTACCAAGATTCGGTGGTCGTTTAAACAACACTAATAATAACGATACAAACACTTTGGTTGATGTATTCATGCCATCAAACGCACAGCGTGTAGGTGACATGGGTAACGGTCGGGGTATTCGATACCCAACACAGTTCAACGAGGATATACTCACCGCATTGAGTGAACCTATTCATACAACAGGACTTGTTCTCTCTCATCACACCGCCGAGCCTATACTCAACGATGGCTTCATTCGTGCAAGAAACGATGTACTGCAAAACACAGAAGTACCTCGTGGTATCAGTTCACGCTTGGAGATTGCAGAAGACGGACTACTCAAGCCCGAAGCAGTAGTAAGCGACCGTATAGAGAACATTGTCGGTGACTCACCGCATAAGGATGCAGTAAGCCGCAGTAGTCCTCGTATCGGTCTTGACACCGAAAACCTACAAGGTGTTGACACCAATCAAATCATCATCAACACCGAAGCGCACAGCCTACACACTGACCGCAATGTAGGACAGCGTGTTGTATTACAAGGTGGTATGCAAACAGGCTCTCAAACAATAGGTAACTACGACCTTACCGCACTTGACTTTGGAGGACAACCTCAAGGTGGTGCGGTGCGTATGAGTCATACATCAAACTTCAACCCGCTTGGTGGTACTTACCTTGCTGAAACTCGCAACTTCCTTTCACCTGTTGATGATACTGATTGGGGTGGTATTCCTACATCGGGCATGGTACTATGGCTCAAAGCCGATAGTCTTGATTTGGCTGATGGGGCGGCTGTATCATCATGGAAAGATAGTGGGCCGTATGGCTTTGAGTTCACACAATCCACTGCATCCAACCAACCATCCTATATTGCCTCATCATCCAATGTAAACAACATGCCCGTTGTAGATTGTGACGGCGATGATAAATTGGAAACATCATTTGACGCTCGTTTAAACACTGCTGAAATGACAGTGTTTGTTGTCGCTTGGGCAGACAGCGATGATGGTGGCATTCATGGAATCATTGAGTCAAGAGCAGGTAGTCCAGCCACTCGTAGTGGATTTAATCTGTACATCCGAATGGATTCAAACAACAGGTGGCAGTGGTGGGGAGGTGCTGACACTGGGTGGGCTACGGTGAGTTCAGCAACAAACAGCGCAGTGGGTGGACAGGCCGAATTAGTCACTGCCTCTATTACTGGTGGCGATGGTAATGGAAGTACCGCTACCCTCAAAATGAACTTACAAGGCGCAGGAAATTACACTACGACAAGTGCTTTTTGGAAAGCAGACACAGGAGGCTACATTGTTGGTAATGTACCCTCGTCGTTTTACTTAAATGGAAAAATTGCAGAAGTAATACAGTACAATCGCTCAATGACTACTGAAGAAGAAAGACAAGTAGAAGGCTACCTCGCTGAAAAGTATGGATTTTCAAGTAATCCGAGTCAATGGAAGTCCAGCAATCCATACCATACAGACACTAACGGACATGTGCGTACAAATGTGACTGATAAGAAGGTCACATACATGATGCGCCCAGTGCGTATGATGGACAAGCAACACATTGAGATGTTCCGTTCTAATCTCAACTTGCACTCATCAAGCCCACAAGTAGGTAGCAACTACTTCGGTGCTACTGCTGGTGGTAAGTATGGACTGTATGTGTATGATGTGGATAACGGTAAGGCATCAGTTGGGTCATACATTCGTGCCACCAACCCCGACACTAATCCACCTTACACACCTGCGTATTACATGGACATTAGTGCAAGTGACACTGTGCCTATGAGTAAAGGCCCAAAAATCATCGGAACGGCTGACAGCGGCTTTGATAGTAGTAAAATTGACAATGAAGTTACTCGTGTAATTATCAGTGAGAATACTTTAGAACATTACCGTTCCGATGCATCACGCCGCCGTACATCTGTAGAAAACGATGAGACTATTGTTCGTAAGGACTACAGTGTACAACCACGGTTCAGTCAAGCCTTACATCCAAAAGGACATAAAGGAGATGTCTCCTACAACTCAACAGACCACAGTGGTGATGGCGCATGATTGAATACGACTTTTGTAATTGTTGTACACCAATGGAAAATGCGTTTGCTTTGATGAAGGCAAAGAAAAAAAGTAAACCATTTCACGGTTATAACCCAAACAAGCACAGTCCAAAGGGTGGACTGAACGCTAAGGGTCGTGCCGCCGCCAAGCGCAAGAGTGGCGCAAATCTCAAACCCCCTGTGACAACTAAGCCAAGTAAACTCAAGCCCGGCTCAAAGAAGGCCAAGCGTCGTAAATCATTCTGCGCTCGTATGAGTGGCATGAAAGGCGCAACGAGTAAGAAAGGTAAATTAACACCGAAAGGGGCTTCTCTTAAACGGTGGAACTGCTGATGACTCCAATAGATAAAGCATGGGTTTTCCTCAAGGCATCACGCCAAATGAAGTTGTACAACTACATAGAAGATTACCCCGGTAAAGAGCCTGTAACTGCTTACCGTGGAGTACCGTTCTTAACTACACAACCTATGGATGCTACACAATGGCATCAAAAAAATACCCCAATTGACCTTGACAGGAAAGGAACATGGTGGGCTGAAGGTGGGGCAGAACCACACGCTACTGCTTCGTTTTTTTCTCGAATGCATCCGAATGGTTTTACGCGGGAGGATGATAAGCGAGGCATTATATTAGGACACAGGGGTAGATTGGAAAATATTGGGGATGTTCAGCGACGACAAAATGAGTGGAATCCTACTAACGATGCTAAAATGGATGAAGCGTTTGTTTCTCATGACCGACCTTTTGATTGGGAAAACATTGTATTTTCACAACCTTCTTACAGTGTTACAGATTCTATGAATGAAAATGAACATGATGAATGGTTAATGAACATGATGAATGGTTAAGGAGGAATCAATCATGGTAGTTATCAAAAATACAGTCGTCGGTCGGTTTAGTACTGACATGCCCGCAGTAATGGACCATGTGCGTAAGCCGGTGTTCGTTGACAACGCCGTTCATCATGCAAAGGTGGACACGAGTACAGGTGTACAAGCAAAAGTTACCATTGAAAATAGTAACGCATCTACTTTTCAAGTCATGCCCGAAACCCGCTATCAAATTGTTGAGGGTGAGTCGTCAATTCAAATCACACATAAAGAAACACCGGGGCATAGTAGCACCGCAGTACCTTTTTTGGGTGACAATGTATTGAGTTCAACCAACAAACCCATGCTTGTTTACAATGCCGACAACCCCGCCCAACGGCTATCTATCTCCACGCTTGAATCCAGCACTGTCGGTATTCTTATGAATCTACAAAACATGAAAGGTAAAACACTTAACGACCTTGGTTTCCTTGAGCGTGAAGTTAAGTTGGGTCAGCCGATTGATGTTGGTTTGCGAACAACAGACATGGCTATCCGTTTAGGTCAGCAAGCAACTACCAGTATGAATAGTTTCAACATTGGTCGTAGTATGAGTTCCGCAAACAACAACAACGGTCGAAGACTCCACTCTACTCGCTTCCTCGGTCAAGACTTTACAAATGTCAACTTGATGACCGCACTACGGTTTATCGGTCGGCATGACAGCCGCATGATACTCATAGACAGATTCGGTAATATGTTGTATGTTCCTATCACATTCAGCGAAGCCACTCGTAGTGTAAACGCCAACATCCGTTTTGGTTCTAAGCGAACTGACCCTGTGGATAATACACCAAACCGTGTCACTGTACAAGGTCAACCGATGGCATTGAATGACTTGGTTATCGTTACTGTTGATGACACTGAAAGACAAAGCGGTAACAACGGTGAGATACGAGAAGAACCAGCACCAGTCGTAGATATGACGGTACGCTCAACCAACGGGGCAAGAAGAGTCGCTCGTCAAATCCTACGAGGTCATACACTTACAGCGGGTGCAATCAGCAGTAGCGGTCATCCCGGCATCACTGACATGCGACCGGGTATGACGATTGAGTATGACGGTCGAACTCGTGTCATCACAGAAGCAAGACATATGCCGATAGTAGGTATTACCGACCTTACTATGCTTAACATCGAGTCGGGTATAGAAGGTGTACTGCAAGGCATTAGTGAAGGGGCAACCGCTGTTTCCAGTGGAGAAGCACCTCTTACTTATGTTCAAATTGTCGAAGAAAACTTATCCATGTTCGGTAAAATTGAATTGCGTATCACTTCTCAAGTAACCGAGCGAGGTGTTCATACCTCCGCCTTCTTAATCGGAGGGGTTAAAGGCACGAAGACAAGAGGCAAAATTGGTGGCGAAGGGTTGCCGATAGGTGCGAATAAGACCGAGATTAGGAGATATTGACATGCCTGTATCGAATCACATGCGCCGTTTGCTCTTACAGACTATCGCTGATACTATCAACGAAGTAGTGGTAGGTTTCGACGGAACACCGGCTACTGCGGAGGATGGTGCGGCGGGTCGCCCTGCTATCGTTCTCACACCGACAGTGACGATTATTGATGACACTGCTCTACTTATCGAAGCATCAATGAGTATTGATGACACATTCACTGATAGCATCCGTGAGGTGTACATACAAAATCGTACCACCTCCGACTTCACACCTGTCGCTCGTTATACAACAAAACCGATTATCAAGACATCGGCAAACGAAATTAACATTGAAATACTCATAGAGGTGGCATAGAATGGGAAACGGTAATCCAGTATCGGGGCATACGAATCATAACTTGACAGTAGCGACAGCAACGAATGTTGACGGCTTAGGTGACGGCGACCATATCCTGTCACCCACACTCACCAACATGGTAGAGGGTATTCACGGTAATGGTGTTATCATGTATGATGATACATCGGGTGGAGAAGGTGATAGAAACATTCCCGCAAATATACCCGGTGCTGTCAATTACGCAAGTGGAACTACTTTTACTGTTAAAGGGGGCTATGCTGTACTTGATGGTATCATGTATCAATTCGCAGGTGGTGTAGGTGCAACAACAACATACACCCTCAACACGAGTAGTGCAAGTGCGACTGGCTCGCCTACTGCTCTTACCAGTGGTAAAGAAGCATTAGTTGTAGTGTATGTTTCCGCTGATAATACTTCTACTGTTAAAAATATTTATTGGGAATTAGGAACTGCTATTACTGCCGGTACAAACAGTTACCCTGCTACTCCCACAGGATTCCTTAACACACCTACCGCAACAGGTAGTAGTGCATTAGCAAACACTCAAACAGTTGTTCTCGCTGTATTGCGTGTAGTGTATGATGCAGGAGGTGATGACCTCAAATTATCAATCACAGAAGTAAATGATAAGCGGGTATTTGTTCGACCATCACCTATGTACTTCTCACCTGTTACCAGTGGAGATGTAGCATCAACCGATGAACTGCTTGACCTTGACGCTTTTCACAGTGGGATAGGTAATGGTGCTTTAGGTGCATCACGCTTTGGTGCAATGTGGCAATCATTCGGTGCGGCTGTGACAGGTGCTACTGTACCCGATGATAACAAAGACACATTATACTACAGCGGCACACACGCCGCACGATACACCCGTTCAGTTTTCAACCGTGTATTGACAAGTACAGCAACAAGTATCACACTTAAATCAACTGATGCGAATATCCTACTCTTGACCCCCAGTGGTAATGCTACTGTAACTACAAGTGGTTCATTCCCTGCTGGTTACATCATAGAAGTAAGAAACCTTCACGCAACCCGCACTGTTACTTTTGTTCGTAGCAGTAGTTACACTGTAAACGGTGGCACTCTTACGAGATTTATTTGCACTACGAGTCATGCTTCTACACCTGTATTTAGTGTACTATCCGATGATTCGGGCGGTGGTGGCACTGCCCCGGCTATTGAAGACAACAGTGGAACGCCTGTGTTTGCTTCGGGGATAACCAAAGCAGAAGTGCTGACACTACTCAATGTTGAAGACGGTGCGGATGTGACTGATGCAACAAATGTCACTGCGGCGGGTGCGCTCATGGATAGTGAAGTTACCAACCTCGCCCAAGTCAAAGCATTCAACTCCGCCGACTACGCTACTGCGGCTCAAGGTGTTTTAGCCGCCGCCGCTTTGCCAGCCGGACAAGGTGGTGCTGAACCATACAACCCCGGCGCAGGTGCAGGTAATTGGGCGGGCGGCCCTCCCCCCGATTTAGAGACAGCAATACAACGATTAGCGGCGCAACTCTTCACATTAGGAGGGCCGATACCATGATGAGATGGACTAAGAAAGGGGATATGATATATGGGCGATTCAAAATAGAAGAAAGAAAATTATTTTCATTTACTTTCACTGTTATTTTTCTTAATTGCTGTGTCTTGCCAATAATGACCGCATCGCCTACATTGTAGTAACAGGAAACGCTCACGCTCATCATCAAGGAATCGAGCCGATATGCGTCGGGCTATGTGCCAATGAGCGCAAGCCCTACACTTTACTTTTAACTTCTCTATTAGCCGCCCCATCGTAACAAGCCTCGCAAAAATCTCCATCAACAAGAACCTTACAAGGCTCATCGCAGAATACGCATATGTAAGTCGTCATTGAGGTGGCCTTCGTGCTATTATATCGTCAATACGGAGTATTGAATTAGTGACTTCACTGGCACTTAGTACTGCTTGACGAACCAGTTCTGTAGGCTCATAAACACCAAGTTCCATCATATTACATACACCGCCGTTGTGTACATCCGGCCCGATTTCACGGTTGCCCTGTAGGATTTCGTGGCGAATAGCAAGTACGGTGTCGAGTGGGTCATGCCCCGCATTTTCGGCAATAGTGGCAGGAATGCACTCTAATGCGTCTGCAAAGGCTTCTATTGCCATCTGCGCTCTACCACCTATCTGTGCCGCATGTTGGCGTAGGTGAGCCGACATACGAGCGTATGCGTTTCCACCACCAACAACAAAGTTGCCGTTCTTTAACACTAAAGAAACTACACCGAGTGCATCATCAAATCCACGCTCAACTTCTTCAAGCGTGTGAGATGTTGCACCCCTTAGCACGAGTGTTGCCTCATCGCTCTTGACATCACCTTGAACGAAGAGATACCAAACATCGTTATGCTTCTGTCGCTCTACGATACATTCTGTGTGTCCTTCTACCTCTTCGGGTGTTTGATAGATAGTAGCACCTGTAACTCTACTCAATGAGCGAAGTGTTGATTCGGGTACTCTACGAGCAACCATAATGTTATGCTTCTTGAGGTGAGCGCATACATGGTCGTTGACGGCATCACGGACAAAAACAACACCACCTTTCGGTAATACTTTCACAAGTAATTTAGCCGTTGAGATGAGGTTTGCTTTACCCGACGATTTGTATGATTGGAATGATTGAGCATCAAGTTGTACCTGTACATTGTCTTCACTCTTTTCATTCTCAAGCCCAGTATTCAACAACACTACATTCGAGTAAGCATCCTCGCCTTCAAGCACATAATCCTTGTTTACAATCGAACCTTCGTAAAGGTAGGAGTCATCAAGTGAACCGCCGGGGAATGAAACAACCTTGACGCTTTCAGCATCACCGGCTTTTTCGACAGCGGCTACGCAAAGTTCAGCAACAGCATTAAGTGAGTTCTCAAGTGCTTTACCAGTGATAGCAGTTTTAGCCACCGATACCAGTACATCACGCTTATCACTTGTCAGTGATATATTAGTGCGAAGGTATTCAATAGCCATTTGAGATGCCTCGTGATAACCACGACAAATTACATTAGGGTGCAATCCCTTCTCAAACAGCGTTTCACTGTTACCAAGTAGTTGACCTGCAAGAATGACAGTACTCGTTGTACCGTCATAGCACAGGTTTTCTTGAGTCTTCGCTACTTCAACAATCATTTTACCACCGGGGTGTGATACATCAAGTTCACGCAGGATAGTAGCACCATCGTTTGTAACGATAACACCGCCTCCACCATCAACCATCAGTTTATCCATTCCCATAGGGCCAAGCGTTGATTTGACGGTATCTGCTACCGTCTTTGCCGCCCGTATGTTGTGTATCTGTGCTTTACTTTTCGTACTTTCAATCTCCGTCATATCTACCATTCCACTTCTATTTTTACTATTTCGCCTGTATCTAATTGTCTTGATTTGATATAGCCTTCACTCTTTCCAAATTGATACAAGTCGAATGTTAATTGAGCATCGCTAAGGCAGTATTTGGCTACCTCATCGAACTTACCTGCTCTCCATGCTAAGGGGGCATCCTCACTGTTCATAAGTTTATTGTCCTCTAAAGTGGTCTTTGTCAGCATTCCCAGTGTTGTTGATACCTTACCAACGGCAGTTGCCGCCTTCTGTACCAAGTGCTTCGTGTCAATGACAGCATCGGCTTTACCGAGTATATCACCGGCTGTCCAACAGTCAAGTGCATCACGCAGTACAGGTAAATCGAATCCTTTGATGTTATGACCGATGACAACGCCACCGCCAGCAACATGCTTTGCTAAGTCCTCGCCCAGTGTACGAGGGTGAAGTTCTTTCACTGTGGCATCAATGTCGAGTGACTTGTTACAATATACCGTTCCATCGTTGCCGTTCCATGTAGCGACCACTGTAGGCTCAAAGGAGGCGGTCTTATCCCATCCTCCAATCTCCCACGAGTAATTACCTGTTTCAATATCTAATGCCATTATGTTACTCATTTCTTAGCCACCTTATGTCTGTAGTAAACCCGCTTACCTTGTTTACGGTTTACAAATACCTTACTACTGTAGTCTTTAAAGTGTCTTTGGGCTGTGCTTTTACTTACACCTGTATCAGCCATGTATGTATTCCATACGGCTGACTGTCTGCACCAACCATCGCCGTGACCTTCAAGTTCGTAACCTGCACATTGCTCGTATGCTTTCTGCATGTCACCAAGGATTTTACCTTCTTTGGCTTTGTTACCACCAATTTCAACTGAATCCTCAAGCCAAGAGATGAGGTTTTGAAACAAGTCAATCAGTATCTCGTGAGCCATATCTACATGCTCATCATTAATCTCCCATGACTCATCAAGTAGTGCCATGTGAAGTGAGATGATGCCAAGGTAGTTCTCAATACCGGGCGTGAATGATGCTACAATCTCCGACATAGATGGGTTCATGTCCATCAGTAAACCGTAGATGTCTTCGGATGCTTGATACAATGCGGTGGTATAATTCAAACTTGGTTTGAACATATCCCACATATGACGCTGTACAATTTCTTCTCGCTCATCATCAGTCATTTCACCCCACTGTGTGAATGTTACTTCACTCATGTTGAGTAAGCGGTCACGAATACGCTTTTCTGTATTCTTAAAGTAATCGCAAATGTCATCCTTAGACAAATCGTTCTCTTCGGGCTTCTGCCAAAAAGTTCCAAGACGGGTAGTACTCACTTCTTGTCGCATACCCATGTCCCAGTGCGCCCAGTAAAGCAGGACACGCTGAAAAATACCCTTTGTTAATACATAATCCTTGACACCCTTCGGTGGATAAGTAGTAATCCAAAGAGACACTAAAGAATCACACTCAATTTTGTTCCCCTTCATGTGTTTCACCAGTACATTGCTGTTGCTACCCACTGCGTTACACGCTGTCTGTAGATACAATACTGTTTCTTGGCTGTGTTTATTGGGGGTGAGAAGGATTGAACCTTCATCGAAATTGATAGCCTTGCGACCTGCGAGTAAACCCGGAACGGTTTCAAACTCACCCGTAGGTTTCATGTTTTCATCAAGCACTGCATTGGTAGAACCAATCAAACCTGCATCTGTACCCGAAGCAAACGAATCATAAGGTACTTCGATTTGTTCCATGATGTCACTAATGAAGTTCCATGCTATGGACTTACCAGTACGAGAAGGTTGAATCCAAAATACATGCACACGAGGGTCAAGGTGAGAATCACCAGTAGGAATGCGAATGTAAGGTAGAGCCACTTGCCCTTGAATGAAAAAGAAAGACAGTAAGCCCGGAATCTCATTCATCATCGAAGTTCGTGAAAAGTGGTGTAAATACCCTTCAAGAACAGGAAACTTTTGTACGGCCTTGTAATTTGATAATTGTGTCATGGTTTTCATCTCTCATTTCTTTTAGTATTTATATATGATTTTACCGTTTGACCTTTCTTTCTTGCTTTACAGGGTCTTCACTTGTAAGTATTTTAATAAGTAATTTTCTTCTTACCTCGCCTAAGCCTTTGATTTGCTTAAGTGATTCGGGAAAGCACATTTCTTCTATGTTACCGCATGATTCTAAGAGGCGTTCCGCTACTTCACGCCCTACACCCGGAACAGTCATTATCATGTCCAAGCGTAGGTCGTTACTCGCTACCCTACGGATTGATTGCGCCCCATGCTTACTCGCTGGCTTGTGTAACTTGTCATGTAATTTTACTACGAAAAGAGCCGCACTACTTACATCGGGTGTGAAGAAAACTTGGCATTCAAAATCACTCATTATCCGAGCGATAGTACCAGTCAGTTCACTTTGCACCTTGGAGTAACTTACCTTCTTACCGTTGCGTTTAGCCATAGTAACATACTTTTCAATTGAGCCGTGAATGACAAGAAAGAACCGTTCAAAGTTTGCATCCATGTTGTCAAGTTGTCTCCACAGGTGGCCGGAGTGTGACGACTGAAACAGGTCGGGAATACTTTTAGCCTCAACTAAAGCACCGCCTAATTGATAATCGCCTACCACCAATGTTTGTCTTACGACAGTAAGACCGGCCTTCTTCGCTTTACGCTCAATAGATTCACACAGTGAACCTCTTTCGTTGCTATCAATTATCAAGTCCGGCTTCATTTGCCAACCCCCATACCATGATGTCATAATGACCCGATACACCACTTGATACCTTTTCACTACCTATTTTTACGAACTCTTTGTTACGACTTAGAATGTTACCTAAACGAGTCATACCCGGACACCACCGAGGCCATGTTCGATGTAATGCTTGATGAATCTCAATAGTGTTCATTTCACATTCGTCTTGAAGTAATTTAACAACTCTTTTAATTGTGTTAATGTTGCGTCTTTTTTTAGGCTTAATTTTATCGTCATGTGCGTCGAATATGTTACTCATAATATCACTCCATATCGCCGGTTTCATCGTAGTATTTACACTTACCCACACAGAAACCCTCTTGGTAAAGTGTAGCACAGGTAGCATGTGGATAACCAGCCATCACTATACTGCGTACTTGTTCTTCTGTCTTCTCTTGTCGGTAGTCAACCCATCCTTGACCGGATATAATTTTTGAAATCATACCTACATGCTTCTCTTTTTCTTCATTGGCTATGCGCCAAGCGGGAAAGAACATGCGAAGCCGGTCGGCTAAGTAAGAGGCAAGGTGAAACCTCGCCCTGTGAGTAGGATTACCGCCACCCATAGCCGCTTGAGATAGGCAGGGTAGCATGTGTAAGTCATCAAGTGATACAGTCGGTATATCCACCGTCTTGATATGCCCCATTGTCATAATTTTACTTTGTATAACTTTTAATTTAACAGGTATATTACCTAAAGTAATGTAACCGTAATGCGGTTCTTGTCCTTTATTCATTAAATCATCATACGATAGATTGAGAAGGTCTTCACTGTTCAAAGGGAACGACCAAACTTCTCGCTTGGCGTTATACGAATTAGGTATGCGTATCATACCACTTGTATCGAAGGCAACAGCGGGGTCGTTACACCTTAACCCTCCCAGTTTACTTTCCCATTCATTGATGAGTAGTTTACCGGAGTGCTTTATGCGTGAAAGTTCTGCACCATTTTTTGGCTCTATTGTTTCATCAAGCGGAATCCAAACATGAAAACCACCACCGCTGAACCAAACATAGTGTAGTATGTCTTTGTCCATCAACAAGCGATGTAGTTTTTTTACCTCACTATGTGGTATTTCAAACGGTAAGTCTCTACCTTTGTCCTTGAAATCCTTACAGTCAAAGTCCAGTACGAAGTGGTGTATTTTGGGTGTGTTGTAATCTACCCTGTGGTGCTTGGGTGCTTGGGTTTCATTGTAACCATAAGCGGTAAAGTAAACATTACCACTCCCGTTCTTACCCGACCAGTAGCGTTCTAATTCGGAGGCATTTTTGACGAGTCTTCGCCAGCCACGCTCACCGCTACTCGGTAATTCAAGGACTTCACGAGGGAAGTCTATGGGTAAGAAAGCCACTGTATCACCGATGCTCGTGTAGATAAATGTCGAGGTCTTTCATCAAATCGTCTATCAAGTCGTTGAGATTATCGGCTCGCATGTGTGATGGGTGTACAGTATAAGTAATCGTCTTAGGGTGTCTGTATTGAGCCTCACCGTCTATATCAGCGAACTCATCAAGAGTTGTCTGCCGTACAACATTACGCAAATACTTCTTACGACCTGCACCAGTTGACTTTTGTACTTTCACCACATAGTTGAAATTACCTACTTTTTCATTCATCATTCTTTCTATTAACATTATTATTTCAATCATTCTTTTCATCCTCATTTATTTTTTTCTTCATTTGTATTATCCAAATATGTGTCCATATCCCAAAACTCGCAATGGGCTTTGTAACTACACCAGTTGCATTTCAGTTTTTGTTCCTCTAAAGGTAAACCTTCTACCAGCCTACCCAAATACGGTGTGGGTGGAAACTCCATGTTTATGTGTGCTTCAAGTAGACGCACCAATCCTTTCTCTATACTCTTAGATGAGTACTTACCACCTTTCTTGGTGTCTTCATAGAATACTGTAGGGCCATCACCGCCGTTAATACCACCGCCGGGGAACTCCCAGCCCCAATGGGTGATAGGGAGGAACTCGTGATGGGGGCTGTGTTCAAGCATCATTTTGTAAAACTGCATTTCTTTACGCATAGAGCCGGGTTTGCTCTTGTTATACTTACCAGTCTTCAACTCCATGAGAGCGAAGCCATCATCATCAGCGAACAGTCCATCTATGAAACCGTTCATGTGAATAGGAATGTGTACACCATCTACTTCAACGAAGCGTGTGGCCTGTATGTTTGCTTCAATAGCGACAGGTCGCCACTGATTACCGTTGGTGATAACCAAGCGGTTGAATTGCCATTTCACCCACTGTGCTATTTGTTCATCCTCACCGAACTCATACGGTTCGGGAGGGGATGGTATAGCACTGTTGAACAACTTTTCAGCCTCAAGTAAATCACCTTCATCAATTAACTTTAACACTGATTTTTCTTGTTCGTCGGTGAAGTTACCCCAAAACCACTCCATCATGTCGTGAACATTTAGCCCTCGTATATGGTGGTCCACTGTCTCTCCACGCAAACCCTTGAACTTCTCAAGGTAGTATTGCTGTGGACACCAGCCGAATGTGCCATAACTTGACTTGGTAACTCTTAGGATTTTACTTTCATCCTCATTCGGATTCCAAGCGTAGGTGCTACTCTTGTATGAGTCAGCCTCCAATTGGTTGCCGGTAGCCTCAAGGTAATCGTCTATGCGTGGGCGACTATCATCACCAGTAGGATTCCATCTCATTCTTTCATCTCCATTTCAATCAATTTCTGCAAGTACACGGCCAAGTCCATCGCTTCTTCTTGAGCATGGATGAGCCATTGAAGACGAGAGAGTGGTGCGGTTTCCATAGTGACCCCGTACTTACTCTTACCTACTTCGGCTCGCTGTGCAATCTTCTTGCATACTTCGTCTTCTATTCTGCTCATCACCAATCATCTCCCTCTTCTTCAAGTTTGTTTGATTCATCATATAGAGTACGGGCTTCATCTCGGAGTTGAGCCAAGTGCTTGATAATATCGCCAAGTTCAACGCCGCCCATACTTTGGCGAATAAGTTCACTTATGCAATTCCTAAAGCCTTCATAATACCCCAAATCATAATCTATACTTTCTGTCATGCACCCACCCCTGCAACTTCATGTAATTCGGGAAACCAATTTTCATCGAGTTGTTCAGCAGTTCGCTCAACATTATCGGGTAACATTTCATGTCCTTTACTTTCGCAAAACCTAATCCATGCGGCTTCTTCGGCAATTTTCTTTGCGTTGAGATAATATGTAATCAATTTTAGTTTACCCATTTTAGTGAAGTAATAATCATGAGATTCTTGCCATGTCATGTTCGCAACAGCGCACTCAAAGCAATGTGAATTATGCATAGTTAATGTCTCGTCTAAATATACATCAATATGTTTTTCGCAAGAGTAGCATGTATGATTCGCCCGCTGACTTGTTCTTCTCATTCTTCTTCACCTCTACATTTGATACAAGAGGCGCAATCCTCTCCGTCTGTCCATAGGTCATCCCAAGTAACATAATCCGAATAACCGTCACATCCTGTACAATAGGTGTAGTCTTCGTAATTACCCCAGTCGTTGTGTGTTTGGTGCGTCTTACCGACCAAACCGTGTTCTCGGTTCTTTTCGTTATCTACGAACTTTTTCGTGCAACCCGGAGAGCCGGTGTTTCTGTAAGTTTTCCAGTCTTCAAAGACAGTCCTTTTGGTTACATTATCCCAGTTTATTTTTCCACCTTCTTGTTTCACCAAGTCCAGTTCTTCTCCTACGCAGTGTTGACATGCCGCAAGCGGGGCATATTTATTGATACATTCCGGCCCGACACCTCGTTTGACGCTTTTCTTCGCAGTTAATTTTGCATTACAGTATTTACATTTCATATTATCACCAGTATTGTTTCAAGACCCGCTTCGCAGTGAGTCGTTCTAAATCCCAGTCGAGTGTTTCATACACGACCTTGAGTTTCTTTGCTATCCATTTGT
>Ga0098051_1000511_pt1 | contig 15417 bp, 20 predicted proteins | sample 14BtaG_FD_77069 | JGI IMG/M metagenome (GOLD analysis project Ga0098051, IMG submission 77069) | Marine viral communities from the Subarctic Pacific Ocean - 14B_ETSP_OMZ_AT15311_CsCl metaG | ecosystem: Environmental > Aquatic > Marine > Oceanic | place: Pacific Ocean | collected 2015-01-18 | reverse complement strand
ATCTACATCTGGGTAAAATCTTTTTGCTATACCGAAGTTTGTTTCACCACCTAAATCTTTTGGGTCGTGAACATATCCACCTTCGTGGTGTAAAGTTACTTCTATTATTTCATCAAATGATATTAACATTACTTTCCCCCTAATATTTTATTTTTTCTTATCCAAGATAAACCTCGTTTATTCTTGATTGGTCTTTTAACAAATTTTCCTAATCCTTGTCTAACCAACATATTAAATCTTTTTTGTGCTTTTTTCTCATCTTTGACGTGTTGATTGTTATCAACAATCATAAAATTACTACCACCAAACAATCCTTGAAATCCACCAATGTTTTGATTAACTTCTCTATGTGAATCTCTAACAATCTTTTCTGGTAAAACTCTATCACGATTTTCGTTTCTTTCAAGTGCCACTTCTAATGTGGTGTTGACAAAAATCATATAACAATCGTATCCAACTTCTTCTAATTCTTTCTTTTCCATTGCGATTTTCTTAAAGTCATCGCCTGTTCCGTCAATAATCATACCAAGTCTTCCGTCTTGATATAATTTTCTTCTTTGACCTGTTAAGTCTTTTGCAAAACTTCTCAATCCACTATACTTTGGGTCTTTTGGATTTGTTAAGTTACTGAATACTTCATCTGGCAAAGAATCTAAATCAGTACCGAATCCAAACTTATTCAATAAATACTTAAGTTCTTTGTCTGAATTAACCATTTTCATACCTGTTTGAGATACATTTATTCTTTCGGGTATTCCAAACAATCCTTTTGCTACATAGGTTTTACCTGAACCTGGTCCACCTGCTAAAAATACTGCTTTCAAAATACCAGGGTCATTTACACCCTCAACTAATTCTACTCGTAGGGTTTTCTTTAACCACTTCTTATATTTTTCAATTTCAGATAACTTAAAGAAACCTTTGTAACCACCGATTTCTTCAGAACCTTGTGTTTGGCCTGTTAGACTTGCTTCAAATAATATATTTTTTAATTTAATCATTATCTTCTCTTATACATTGTTATTCTTCGTTTCCATACTGATGTATTTAACTCATCTTGAATATCTTTCATAGCTTTTACTTTATATAATAGTGTATCGTTCTTTACCAATAAATAATATACATTATCAACATCCATTTCAGAACCTTTTCTTAATCTCTTTGATAAGTCTACTAATTGGGTTGCAATACTATTCTTTAATGTTTTGAACTCAAATGAACCCAAACCACTTACTACAACGGTAGGATTTTTAGGGTCAAACTTACCCTCTTTCATTTCTTTTTTCCAATTGTAAATATAACCATCAGATTTACCTGATGATTGTATTTTTAAATCTTCTTTCAATAAGTTCTTTAATTTGAGCATTCTATCCTTAATTTACATAAATCTATACAACTATAAATATAAGATTTAGAAGTTTTATTTATATATGAATGGGTCTCGTTTCTTTAATGCTTCAAGTTTTTTCTTTAGTTTTCTCTTGTTTTTCCATTCCTGGAATTTCTGTTTTATTTTTTTAAACATTATACTCTCCTATTAGTTTATTAAATTCTTTTTCTTTTCTTACCTTATTAATTAAGTTCTGTGAAACCTTTGGACGTTCCATATTTAGTCCAATATACTTGGCATAGTATGGAATTAATGAATGTCCCATTGGAATCATATTAAAATCACCACTCATAAATATATGTTTATATAATGATGAAAATATATCCATTGTTGATGAAGTTCCGTATGCTGAAATATCCATTGTACCTAATCCAAAAAATTCTTCTTTATAGTTTATTTCTGATGAATAAACACACAATTCATCTAATTTGTGTGATAAATCATCTAATAAGTTTTCATCATACAATACATCTGGTCTTGTTACAATAACACAATCATACTTGGTATTTTTCTTGACTTCTTGCTTATTTTTTAGTATATTACATCTGTGAATTAAATACCAATACTTCGGTATGTTGAATGTAAATTTATTCTCCACTTCTTTTGGTAAAAATTCTGCCTCTATTAAGTTATCTAATCCATCTACAATTTCATCATTTATATTTTTATTTCCGTGAAACTTATATGGATAATTATCTTGTCTGTCATTAGTATCCCAAGTAGATATAAATATATCAGCGTCAAGTGAATTAAAGATATTTTTTGTTATTTCCCAATATCTCATTTCACCTGCTATACAAATCGCAACTTTACTCATAATTGAATCCTAATCGTTTTATAAAGTTTACAAATGATAAGTATTTTAATTCTTCTTTTATAATCAATTCTTTACCCTCGTGTTGATACCAAGCTTTCCATTGTTCTTGTGCAAATGTATCGTGATTACCTTTGTAGTATTGAGACATAGCATTAAACTCAACTGAATTACAATACCACATATCTGGTGTGAATATGGTCAGCGGGATAAAATTATAATTATCCTTGACAATGTCATCATTTCTTTGTATATTATAATGTGATACGATAGTGCTTGATTCATTATCAGAACCACCCGTTTGTTCAACTCCTTGAACATCACACCATTGTTCAAAATCATTTCTAATCTTTATAGTTTTTTTCTTAAATACTTTAATTGTTTTTGGTGGAACCTTTACTGGTGGTGCTGGCAAATCATAATCATCAAAACTAAAAAAACAAACATCAAATAATTGATTATTTTCTAATTCAAGTTTATTCTTTTCGTGATTCAAATATTCTAATGATGAACCTGATATCTTTGTTATATCGTAATCTTTAGTCAGTAGTAGATTCATATTGTTTTAATTTTTTTATTACTGAATCAGCAATCATCTTATTACCCTGTGAATTTAAATGTTCATCTTTAAGACCTCGAATACTATCACATAATCTTAGCCCATTTTCTACCTTACTAAATGAAGTGTATTCTTTTTCTTTATAATGTATTGGTGTGAAGTTTTCTGGATAATGTTTTTTCAATACATCACCAACATCTTTTTGCCAAGATAGTCCGACCCAAGCAGGATATGGACTTTTTGGATATTTGTGGTCTTTTAAATTTGGGTCATATGAAGCTCTTATACCATTACAAACGTGAACAATTTGTCTCATTTGATTTAATATTGTGGTTTCAATAAACTCTTCCGTAACAATATCTTTAATGAATCCTGGATATCTTGAAATTTTCTCGTCACCCACATCTCGTAACCAATCTGTAAATTGAACAACTACTGTATCTATTGTATTTGTTCTTGAAATTATACTAGCATTATTAAGAGCTGGTAATATAGTTGATAAATTACTACCACCATTTGTATATGTTCCGATTACAAATGATTTATTTAATTCTTTTGAAACTAAGTTAGGCCAATTGTTTTGTTTTCTATATTCGTCCGCCTCATAACTTAAATGTTCTAAGTGAGAATTTACTGGTAAAACTTTATTTAATTCTTTAACACTCCAACCTTTATCCAATAGATACTCATATTGTAAGCCAGAACCCCAAGTATAACTACACCCTACATATAAAATCATTTTCCATACCTTTCAGGATATTCTACCAATATTATTGGTTTTTTGTTTTCATATGCTTTCTTGTAAGTTTCGTAGATGTTAGACTTATCATAAAGATTAATAATCTCAATATCATCTAACATACTTTTAAATTCTTCTGTGTAGTCTGCTTTGTGTTGAACACCTGGGTCTAATGGGTCGTCACTACCTTTACCAACTCTAATGATAACGTGTGAATCATAACCTGTCATATGTTTAAATTTATCCAAGTGATTAATCAATTGATTTGCCGCACATATTAAGAAATCCCACCTTGGATAAAATGTAACAACACACATATTGGTCATACCTAATCCGACTGACATACCCATTTGAACTTCTTCAAATACTGGTGTTTCAATCATCTTTTCCATTGGCACATCTAATATCGTTGTGGACATTGGATTGCCTGGATATGCGGTTTGTTGTCCTACAAATATTGTATTTGGTTTTTCTGCCAGATAATTCATTGACCTTATCAATTCACATTTATAATTAAAATCCCACTTTTCAAAATCAATTAATTTAATCTTATTATCATTAGTTAATATCCATTGTGGTGATGAAAAATTAGTAAACAATCCTAACTTATTTATTTTTACCGATTCTTGTGAAGATAATCTATTTCCTAATTTTATTATTTTATCATCAGAAGTTTCATTAAAAGATACTCCGTCTATATACTCCATAATAAAGGCTATCTGTAAATTTCCTTCTAATTCAATGTAATCACAAGTTATAGGTTTGGGAATAGAGATTCCATTTTTATATAACACTTTTGCAATATTCATTTCAGCATATACATCACCATAGTTATGATACTTAGATACTTTTTCAGTAGATTCTATTTTAGCACAATGTTTATCTGAAATTCTAAAAACTCTGTGACTTGTTTTGTGATTGTCGTCTATACTACGACCCATAAGAACTGGTTTATCATAAATTTGTAATTTACTTCTGTTCACTATACCACTCCATTGTTTCTTTTATTCCTTGTTCAAAAGTATAGTCTGGTTTGAAATCTAATTCACTTTGTAATCTTTCTATACTTGATACTTTGTAAGGTATTGTTGTTGGTTTTGAATTGTCCCACTTTATTAATGGATTTCTTTCTGATGCGTTTAGAACTGCAAAAAGTAATTCACCAATTTCTACACCTGTTCCACTACCGACATTGTAAGGTTTCATTGATTCACCTTTTTCCAAAACTAATAAACAACCTTTTATCATATCTTTTACATACATAAAATCTCTCGTTACATCTGGACTTCCCCAAATTACAAATGGGTCTTCTCCACTCAAACATCTTTTTATTAATGCTGGAACAACGTGGCAAGTTTTTAAATCAAAATTATCATATGGACCAAATGGTGCTGTTCCACGAACAATACCTATATGCATATCTGTTAGGTGTGAAGTATGTTCAATTACTTTTTCTCTATATCTTCTCATCCACCCATAACCATAATACGAAATGTATGGTTCTTCTAACCAAAACTCATCTTCTGAAACTGCGTATTCTCTATGTGGATAAACCGTAGAACTATTTATCTCTAAAAATCTTTTTACTCCGTGTTTATAACTTGCTTCTAATATATTGGTAATGATATTGATATGACTTAAACCAACTTGGAAGTCTGTTGATACGGTAGATGGATGTAAAATATCACCTGCACAATGTATAACGATATCTGCTCCTTCAATTAATGTCATAGCATCATCAAACTTTGTCAAATCAATATTTTCTAATAGTTCTATTCTATCGTCTTGTATTTGCATAGGTCTTTTGTGTGTTGATGTTCTGACATTAGCACCTCTATTCAATAGTTCTAATATCATATTGGTTCCAACGAAACCACTACCACCTGTTACGACTACTTTCTTATTTTTGTAAAGACTCATAATATTTTATTACCCTTTTTATTCCTGTTTCTAAATCTACTTCTGGATAAAACCCATAACTATTTGCTCGTGTCATATCCATAAGTCTTTTGTTGTCTCCGTTTGGTTTTGATGTATCGTATTCTATTTCTTTTCCATAATGTGTCGCCACAATACTTGCGATATCTCTAATGCGAACTCCGTCCCCACTACCTAAATTGATAGGTTCTGTAATTTTATTTTCATACGACATCAATATACCCCTTGCTACATCTTCTGCGTGTATAAAATCTCTTATTGGTGTTCCGTCTCCCCATACTGATAATAGTTTATCATTACATCCTTTCTTGACTAATGATGCGATTACCGTAGATTCTTCACCGAAGTTATCGTACTCCCCATAAATGTTTGCTGGTCTGACTATTGAATAATTCTTTAATCCATAGTGAGTTTCAAAACAATCTAATTGTAATTCACCTAATCGTTTTACCCACCCTGCATATTTATCGTTTTCACTTGGAAATGTTTTCCATACATCATCTTCTTTGAAAACTTTTGCTGGCTGATAAACTCCAATTGTTGAAGTATAAACATACCATTCAACTTTACGAATCCTTGCAGCTTCTGCCATATTGGTATTCATTTGTAACATTGGTGTAAAGTAATCGTTTGGTTGTTCTGCCGCTCTCTTTGGTGAACCTTTAACTCCTGCTACGTGAAACACCACATCAACACCATTTACCAATTCAAGACATCTTTGATAATTGTTTAAATTACCAATTTCAAAATGAAAGTTTTCTTTGTATGTTCTATATCTTTCATCATAACGAATATCCGTTCCTTTTACAAAGTATCCTTTTTGTAAACACATATCTACTAAATGTTTTCCTACCATACCTGATGCGCCTGTAATTAATATTTTAGACATATAGATTCTCCAATAGTTTTATCTTTTTTGTTTTTTTGTTTCCCATATTTATAAATGTTTTTTGATTGTGTTCTAATACGGGTAATATTTCTTTCCACCAATCTTTTAATTCTTCTTGTGATTTGTCTCTGAATTTATCTAATTCGTCAAATATCATTTGCATTCTTTTCAAATCATTTTCTTCTTTATCATATTGTTCATTAATGAACGGGTGAAATGTTTTGAATCCAAATTTTTTTAAATGTTTTAAACTATATGGTGTCGACATTAGAATAAATGGGTGTAAATTTATTAATGGTTTACATATCTTTTCACTAAAAAAATTTAATCTTCCATCATATATTGTTTCTGAAACTATGCTTAAAAATGTTTCTTGGTAGTGTTTCCAATTTGATGTAAATGAAGTGGTAAATGATTGTAAGTCTTGTAAATTGTGAGTATCAATTTGTATTATTGGTAAATTATCCAACTCTCTACAACTATTCCAATATTCTTTTGGTAATATTTCTGGTGAGCTTTTGTAATTAGAATATGAATTTTTTAAAAAACTTATATTATTATTGTTCCACAAACTATTGTATTGAAAATATGAAGCTATTGCATTTCTATGCTCTCTTCCACAATTTCTTAAATAACATAAAAAGTTTTTTGATTTACTTTCTATATCTACATCATTAATATCTTTCAAATAAAAGTCATAATCGAAGTCATCTAATTGTCTATAACTGTTATCTTCTATAATCTTATTTACCTCAAATGACATTGTATCAAAGTGATGCGTTGATACAAAAAAGTTTACTGGTGTTTCATTATTTCTTTCACAATTTAGTTCACAATGAAAAATGTAAAAGTTAGAAAATTTAATTTCATCTTCTCGTGGTTTACAAGTTAATTTATACCAACGATTAAAATACTCTATATCTAAATCTCCCTCTGCTTCGTAACTGAATATTACTTTACATTTATCTTGATTAACCAAGTCTAATATCTTCTGTGGTATTTTTAAGAACGCTGAATATATCCCGTCCATAGTTTTACATTCAATAGGATATAGATATTTTTTTGTTTCATCAATACTATCAAGATTACAAATACTTAATCCAAAATGTGGCTTGACTTCAGCACTTAAAAATGTTCCCTCTAAACATTTCATATAATTACTTTTACCAAAATCATTAAGATTGTGGAAATGTTCATCACTATTTATAATGTTTAAAATATTACCCATTTGCCTGTACCGTAATGTGGATATTTTGATTTGTATTCATAATAGACTACATCATCAGGAATATCCCTTCTGTTATTCCAAGTTGCTTTTGTAGGTGTTTGTGTGGAAACTCCATTGTCCTCTACTACAAAGTACAATGGTAAATCAAAGTTTCTGGCATACTTATGAACTTCATAAAATATACCTGTTTCGAAAGTCATATCTCCAACGAAACACCAAACCTTTTGTTTTGACTTTTGTTTCTTTAATCCGATAGCAGTTCCGAGTGCAATAGGTAATACACCTGTAACAATCGCTGATGAATAAAAGTTGTGGTCAAGATTACATAATGATATTGACTTACCTTGTAAAATTTTATCCTCAATCCACTCTGGTGTTAATCCGTGAAGTAAAGCGTGATAATGACTTCTCCAAGTAGAAAATATATAATCATTCTTGTCAATAACTGAGAACACTTCTATCAATTCATCTTCGTTTCCGTGAGATAAATGAACTGGTGCTTTTATCTTTCCGTTCTCCCACAATGAAACGATGTGTTCTTCAAAATCAATTAAGTCTTGTTTCGTAAGACTTACATCTCTAACTTTTTTATAGTTGTTTAGATTTTTCACTATATCTCCCATAATCTACATTGTTCCAAACTCTTTCGTGTATATAGAAAAATAATATACCTGTTAAATTCATTATTAATGCATTCCAAAGTGGTACTTCAGTTAAACTTACTGCCAATATAAACCAAGAATTTAGAAAAGCAATAACTCTCCAACTGATTGATTTCTGTGTTGAACGTGTTTTTGTTTCTTTAAACTTCATCTTCCCAACTTACTTCCCAATCTTTAAACTCTGCTGCTATACAATCTACTTTGTAATCTTTTCTACCACCGACTACTTCCATAATTTTATTGATAGCGGTATTTCTGATTCCATTTAATCCGTGTGTCAACATCAGATTATCACTACCCTTTTCTCCTTTACGAACTTGTGATTCATTATACCAAATATGTGCGTTCATTTGAGCCAATACCACAATTGCTCTAATGACATCTCCTGTTATCTCACCTTTATGTTCTTTTAAAATCATATCAATGTCGTGAACCATATCTTGCATTTCACTTGCATAATTCTTTTTATTCTCAGGTATAAATACCTCTTTTAATTGATGAATACTCAATCTATCAATTAATTCGCCTAATGTTGGTAACCATTTTCTTTTCATCATTACTCCTTTGTAATTAAAAAACTATTATAATCATATTTAGCATCTACTTTGTATTCCTTTGAAAACTTTTTAACATCATTTAAAACTTCTTCATAATGAATATCATCACCACCTATTGTTCCACCAACCTTTATCTTGGGCCAGAAGTTTACTAAATCATTATAAACTATATCAGCCCCGTGGTCTCCGTCAATCCATACAAATTTTAAACTATTATCATCATATATTCTGTGTGCATATTTTTCATCACAAGTAATTAGATTGACAAGGTCCTGAACTCTCAAAACACTTAGTGGATGTTTAACGATATCTGGTGCTCTTAAGTCAAACTCAGTTAATAGAATTGATAGATATTCATAGAATTCTTTTGGGTGTCCTGAACTTTCGTAGTTTCTTACACAATGTTCTATTTCCCAGAATATATCAATAGCGTCAAATTTTATATCTTTGCCACTATCTTTAATTAGTTGTGCCATATGTGTAGTTGATTGTCCTAACAAAGTTCCTATTTCTACAAAGTGGTCTCCGTCTTGTGCTTGTTCCACCATTTGTGGATAAATAAACTCTGCGTCGTTTATCCAACCCGGTACATCTTTATATGATTCTATATTATAGGGATTATATTCTTCTTTCCAATGTTTTGGAACTGCTTTATCCATTTACTAACTCCTTAAAAAATTCTTGCTCTGAAAGTCCTGGTTGAATTGTCATACGACACCAATTATCTCTAAATCCATATTGGTGAACTTTACAATATTTTACCAACACCTTGTGTTTTTCTAAAATTTCTTTTGTTTTTTTGTTATCGTCTTGGTTATTGAAATGTATCCAATTACAATTTGAATCTATAACCTCATAATGTTTTAACATTGAAACCACTTTCTTTTTTTCTTCCACAACCTCTCGTATATAAGTATCAACCAAGTGATGATTATTCAATAAAAATTCGCAATACTTCAAAGATACGCCTGTGATTTCATACATTTGTCTAAATTTTGATAAGGGTTCTATCATATCTTTGTGTCCAAATGTCATACCGACTCTGCAACCTGCTGCACCAAACCCTTTTGAAAAAGTTCTTGTAATGATTAAGTTTGGATATTCGTCAATGTATTTGATAAAACTTTCCTGACCACTAAATTCTACATATGCCTCATCAATCAATACGGGAATGCCAGTATCTAACAATGGTTTAATTTCATCTATGGTCTTGTAATCGCCAATTGGACTATTTGGATTTGCCAATATAATCAACTGAGTTTCATCATCTACAAAGCTTAACATATTTTCTATTGAAAATTCTAATGTATCTACATCATAGTTTATTCCTTTATAAGAACAATTATATAATGATGCGTAAACTTGATACATAGGGAATGACGGCTCAGATGTAACGATATTGCCACAAGTTGTGAAGGTTTCAAATATAGACTTGATACCGACATCAGAGCCATCACTTAAAAATAAATTTTCTGATTTAACATTATAAAATTCACATATTTTTTCTTTGAAGTTTTTTGTATTGGGATAGTATGCAAAGTCTTCTTGTTTTAAACTTCTTAGAAACTTTGTATAATAAGATTGTGGAATTGGTTGTGAACGCTCTGATTGATTTAGAATAAAATCATATTCAGATTTATCCGTATAATCAAAGATTCTGTTTACTCTATGTAAATGTGGTTTCATACTCCGACATACTCCAATATAGGTGTTAATTCTTTATATGAACAATTCTTACAATGTGAAGTAGGATTGTTTGTTTGACAACCTTTCTTTACATTCTGATAATCTGTCATCTGCCTAATCTCATCTATTGTGTTTGCGAATAAATTACCAAATGGTTCTGCACCTGTATTCATACAACACATTTTGACGTGTCCTTCTACGGTTGTATAAATTGCATTATTTACCCAAAAACAATCATTGTAATTCCACTTGGATTTACCCATAATGTTATCACCCCAAGTATTTTTTAGATAATCTAATTGTTCCGTTGTATATCCTGATGTTGCGATATCATCTTGTAAACTTTTCTTCTCGTCCCAAATTTGTGCTATGTTTAATCTTAATTGACCTAAATTATAATTTACTCTAAGTTCATCTATCTTTTCTATATCATCTACATTATAAGCATTCACTACATAATTTACCACGACATCACAATTATATCTATTGACTGATTTGAATTGGTCAAGAAATTTAATTAATTTTTTCCACTTTGCTGGTGCCCTATCTCTTTCATAATGTTCTTTATATCCGTCAATTGAAAAATATAACATATCAATGTATTTCATACACTCACGAAATTTATCATTGATATTGTATTGACAATTCGTTGCTACGACTACTTTACAATCTGGAAATGTTTCTTTAAACATACGACACACTTCGTCAAATTGTGGGTGTAGCATTGGTTCTCCCATTCCCATAAGTTTTGCTTCTTGGATTGGGTGGTGTTTTATTCCGTCCAACAACTTACCCCAATTTTCTAATGACATATGTTTTAGTGGACCAATTACCTCATCACGATTACAAAAACTACAATCTAAATTACAATAGTTAGTTGTTTCTAAATATGCGTATGTTATTTTATCCATTGTAAATCCTTAGATAGTTCTTCTGCCCACAACTGATGTCCTTTTTCATTTGGATGTGAATTATCTTTACTAAAATATTGTTGTGGGTCCATTATATCGTATGGTTTATTTTGATATATAAAATTTTTAAACGAAATATCTTTATAAAAATCTTTCGTAATTTCTAAGAATTTATTTTCAGTTTTTATTCCGTCTTTTCTCATTTCCTCTGTATGATAATGTCCTCGTTTTGTTTGGTAAAAAGCATCAAAAAATAAATGGTCTATATTATTACTCTTTAAGAAGTAATGTAAATATAAATTATTGTGAATATAACGACTAAAGTATTCTCCCTCGTTCCAATAGTATTTTATATATGACTTATAAAATTCTTGTTGGTCTTTTGGTTTTTGTGATAATTGTTGTGGGTCTGTTATTGCAAATGGGTGAAATGTTTCCCAATATTTTTTACCATTATAATCATAATAAAAATCTTTTCTTTCTGGTGATGACCAACCTACAATTACAAATATATCTTCTCCTTTATATTTTTCTAATAAATCAAATGTATTTTCAACCACTCGTCTAACTATTGAATCATTTGAACAACCAGCGCTTGCTGTATTTAAAACTTCTACATCTAACATCTTACCGAGTTTGTGTGGCCAGACTTTTGGTAATCTATAAGAATCATTAGTTGGGTGATTAACCCAAGTTACATCCAACTGCGGATTAATTATATCACCTGATGTCCAGCTATCACCCTCACATAGAATTATTTTCTTCAAGATACTTCTCCAAATATTCTGGTGTTCCTAATTCATATATTTCATCAACCATACCGATACCGATTTTCTTTCCGTCAAGTATAGCCCAATTGTAAACTGGTGCTACATAAAACTCACCATTACTTCTACTATTCTCTTCAATCATTTGTTCTGCATACTTTACGAAATCACTACCTTTACTCCAATAGTAATATCCTGCTGTTGCATTGTTTGATATAACTTTCTTTTCTGCTACCTCTTGAACATATCCGTTATCAAGTGTTCTAGCATAACTCCAATCCTCACTATCTCCCCAAAAACAAGGTATGTATCCGTCATAGTGTTCTGCTATTTCCCACATCTTTTCTGGATTGTAATCTATCATTTGGTCTGTGTTTAATGTTAGTAATGGTGTATCGTCATTGATTAAATCTTTTGCTTGTAATATTGTTTGTGCCGCACCCTCAGTAACATCATCTAATATTACGACATCATAAGAGTCGTGTCCAATGATATCTTTGAACTGATGAAAGTCATATTTGTCAAAGTCCTCTTGTAAACAAATCAATACAAACATATAATTTTTGTCAAACTCAATTCCTAAGTTTTCAATTACTCGTTGTATCATTGGTTTTCCATTTACGTCTATAAATGGTTTTGAATCCGTGTATCCTTGTTCGGTAAACCTTGAACCTCGGCCTGCCATAGGCACTACTATATTAAATCGTTGTTTCATAAAACTTCGTTATAATCCTTTCTATACTTTTACACTCAAATAATAAATCTCTATTGTGTTGTAAAGTATCTTTATTGTCTTTTATTCTATTATATAATTCATCATCACTCATATTCATAACATTCATTATATCTTGAACATTTAGAATAAACCTTTCTACTATTGAATCTGTATTATCTGCTTTTGTTTCATTCTCAAATAACCACTCGTAAGATTTGTATCCAAAATCTTTAAACAACTTGGTAGTATGTTTTTGTCCGTGCCATAAAACTGGATGATAATGTAAGATTGGATTAAATGTAGATTGATTTAAAAATATCTTATCTGGTTGGTCGGGTAAAGATGTTGATATCCAAGTAAAAGAACTTTTTTCATATACATCAAATGGTATTGGTGAATTTGGGTGTTCGTGTAATTTATGATAACCTTGCTTTTTTTCATATGGACTTGCCACCAGTGGTATATTTTTTTCAATAGATGATAATAATTTTTTATCAATATTACCATACTCAAATAAATTAGCGAGTTCTTTAAAATTATTTTTTAAACAATATTGTTTTGCTTCCCCAAAAAATCCATTATCACCATAAATATTTTTAGCATCAAAATATCTGTGTTCTACGATTGATTTATCTTGAAGTCCTAACTTATAAATGTAATATAACATTTTATCTCTAAGTTGATGTGGTGTTCTACTTAATCTAAGTAATCTTTTTTTATTATGTTTGACACTTTTTAAGTAGTCATCTATTGTAAGTGTTTCATCAAAGTCTTTTATTTTTATACCGTACTCACTTCCATAAGTAGATATTCCTCTACTGAAAGAGTTCATCTCCATTGCGTTGTCATAAATAACATTTACTTTGGACTTATGTTCATATAATTGAACATTACTATTTATTATGACTATTGAATTGTAAGATAATTTGTATTCTTGTATGACATCTTCTACCATATGTAAAAAACTTTTATACTTGTCTTTTGGCCAGTGACTGATAGTATAATTTTCTGCTTCCCAACCTTGATATAAAAATAAAGTCATTTTACCAGATTGCATATTTTCAATAAAATCTTTCTTACCTAAGATATAGTCAAACAATTTAGTTTTAATTGTTTCAAATGGTGTTTCACTTTGAACACACGGGTGTAAGTCCATTTGTAGTATAAATTTTTTATCTCGTTCTAAGCAAGTTTTGAAATTAAACTCATCTTTATATTCATAGTTTGATAAAAAATCAATAAGTTCTTTATCGTGAAAGGTTATATTTGTGTCTGATATATGATAAAATTCTGGTGTAAATAATCTCCAGAAGTATGTAGAAGGATTAGCCACATTGATACCATTAAACGTAATGTGTCTTTGATAAGTGCAGAAGTTATAATTATCTAATATACTTTTTACTTTTTCAATATATGTCATTTGTCTCTCTTTGATAATATTGGATTTTTTATTGGCCAATTGATGTTTAAATCTTTATCGTTCCACTTTACTGATATTTGGTCTTCCCAATCTACATATTCATTTGGATAAGATTGTGTATAATGAAACACACACTCGTCTGATAAACATAAATGTCCGTTTAGAAATCCTGGTGGAACTAATACACTTTTCATATTTCTATCGTCTAATGTAAAACTATCCCATTGTAAATAATTTGGACTATGTTTTCTATAATCCACAACAACTAAATAAAATGCACCATAAACACAAGTAATGTGTTTCCAAGTTTCCCCGTCACCGTGTAGTCCTCTTAGGACATTTTTTCTTGAACGAGTAAATTTAGATATTTTGGACTTTGGTGTATCCATTGAATTTTCCCAATGTGTCCACATTGTTCCACGATAATCTGTAAATGGTTCTGGTGTGAAAATGGTAACATCTGATAATTTACTTGCTTCTCTTTTATATTTGAAACTCATATTGATTGCCCATAACTTAGTGGGAAAGCATTTCTATATCTTGAACTTTCTTGTGGAACTATCATTTTGTATGCTTGTATCAATTCTGTAATTCCGTCATCAATACTATATTGTGGTTTCCAACCCGTTGCTTCTATCTTTTCATTACTAACAACATAATTTCTTTTATCAGGGTCTTCAAAGTAATCTGAATAAGTAATTGAAGTGTCAGGTATTTGTTTTTGTATTCTTTCCACTAATTCTTTTTTATTAATATTAGTATCTGATAATCCAACATTGAATATTTGTCCTTGATGTTTATCGTAATTTTCAATCATAAATTCAAATGCACTACTTACATCTTGTATGTGAATAAAGTTTCTAACGAATTCGTGTTCAAATAATGTAATATATTTATCTGTTAGTAATTTGTATACAAATTCATTTGCTAATAAATCCAATCTCATACGACTTGATGTTCCAAACACCGTTGCTAATCTAAAAACTATTCCATTACTTTCTTGTAATATATAATCTTCTGCTTGACATTTGGTTACTCCATAATGACTAATTGGTGTTAGTGAATTTGTTTCATCTACCATACCATCTACTCTACTCCCATAACCACTATTGGTATTTGGATATAAAATCTTTTGGTCTGGT
>Ga0098051_1000510_pt1 | contig 15421 bp, 5 predicted proteins | sample 14BtaG_FD_77069 | JGI IMG/M metagenome (GOLD analysis project Ga0098051, IMG submission 77069) | Marine viral communities from the Subarctic Pacific Ocean - 14B_ETSP_OMZ_AT15311_CsCl metaG | ecosystem: Environmental > Aquatic > Marine > Oceanic | place: Pacific Ocean | collected 2015-01-18 | reverse complement strand
ACTTCTCGTAATGGTGCAAAGAAGAAGTATAGAGGTCAAGGTAAGTGAGTTATCATCTCACAGTATCTGAGGAGTGGTCTTCAATCCAACCAGAAGATCTGTGGGTTTATAATAAATTACAACTAAGCCAGGTGTTAGGTTATACTTGTGGTCCAGCTGGACTAGAAGTTCCTAACCCTGGTTTTTATATTGTTCGTCCATGCTTTAATATTCTTGGCATGAGTAGATACAGTAAGATAGAAGAGATAAAGGAAGACACAGAACATTTACATCCTGCAGAATTTTGGTGTGAGATATTTGAAGGAGAACATATCTCAGTTGATTATCAAAACAAACAATCAAAATTAGTTGTAAGAGGTATTAGAGACAGTAAAGATGAACTCTACCAATGGACTAAATGGGAGGCCTTAGAGAGGACTGTGGAGTTCCCAGAGGTCTTGAATGATGTAGGAGATAAGTATGAGTGGATTAACTGTGAGTTTATTGGTGGTAAGTTAATTGAAGTTCATTTTAGAAGAAACCCAGACTTTAGATATAACAATACAATAGCTATTCCGGTATGGGATGATCAACAGATCCCAGAGTTAGAAGAATCAAGTGGATACAGATACATAGAAGATAAAGAATATTACCGTAGGGGATTTATCATAGATGGAAAATCAAGATAACATGCTTCGTGAGATTGCAAATGATAATCTCACACCAAAGAACACAAAGAAAAAAATAAACACCGATGGACTTTTTGAAACAACTAATTGTTCTCACCCTGATCATCAGTGTACTTGTGGTGCTCAACAGGTAATACTAAACGAATATTGAAAATATCTGTCTAAATAAAGACAGTATTCCTGTATCATTGTGCCAGTTCAAAGGGTCAGTCAAGAATTTAAGGACATTAGTGCTTCGTTTCAGATTAACCCCTTGAACAATGATTTGATTGCGATTAAAAATACGACCGCAATTTCAAGATCAATTCGCAATTTGATCTTGACAAAGAGGGGGGAAAGACCATTTGAACCTAACCTAGGTTCTGGTGTTTATGATCTTCTCTTTGAAAACATAGATAAACAAACAGCAACTATAATTCGTGATGAAATCATATTAGTTATTGAAAATTATGAACCCAGAGTTGAGATTATTGAAGTCTTGGTTAAGCCTAACTATGATGCTGCTTCAATGGACGCAACTATTCAGTATGAAATTGTTGGAATAAATGTTCCGACACAGGAATTAACATTAGCATTAGAACCCACTAGGTAGATAGATGCCTTTAGTAAATTTTAGTAGTTTAGATTTTGATCAGATAAAGACTTCGATTAAGGATTATCTTAAAGCGAATTCAAACTTTACTGATTACGACTTTGAAGGGTCTAACCTTTCATCAATTATTGATGTGTTGGCGTATAACACATATATCACTTCATACAACACCAACATGGTGGCAAATGAAGTATTCATTGATAGTGCCACATTGAGACAGAATGTTGTCTCCTTAGCAAGAAATATTGGATACCTTCCAAAATCCAGAAAAGCATCAAGGGCAAACATTACTTTCTCTGTTGATGCAAGAGGGACTACTGCAACATCTATCACATTAAATGCAGGTATCTGTGTTACAAGCAGTGTAAGGTTTGCAAGTCAGAACTTTACCTTTATAGTTCCTAGTTCTGTTACTGCACCAGTAGATTCTAATGGGTTTGCAGAGTTTGAGAATATTGACGTTTATGAAGGAACATACATTACTCAATCATTCACTGTAAGTTCTAGACTTCCTAACCAGAAGTTTATTCTTTCTAATGCAGGTATTGATACTGATTTGATGAGTGTCATTGTAAGAGAGTCGGAGACATCCTCAATTCAACAGAAGTATACACTAGCAGATAGTTTGTTTGAGGTTGATGGTACTTCTTCAGTATACTTTCTTAAAGAAACAGATGGTGAAAGATATGAGGTCTTATTTGGTGATGGTGTATTTGGTAAAAAATTAGAAGAACCAAACTATATTAGTATTAGTTACCCAGTTTGTGCTGGTTCGGTTGCAGATGGGATTACCAAAGCTAGATTCTCTGGTACTCTGGTAGATAATAATGGTATTGTAGTTAACAGTGGTATCTCATTAATAACTATCAATACTCCTTCCTATGGTGGAAAGGATATTGAATCTACCGAATCCGTTAAGAAATATTCAACACAGATCTATGCATCACAGAACAGAGCAGTTACTGCAGCCGACTATGAAGCTCTTGTTCCTAAACTTTATACAGAGACTGAATCTGTATCAGCATTTGGTGGTGAGGTTCTGACACCTCCAGCATATGGTAAAGTCTTTATAAGTGTGAAACCAAATAATGGTGTATATCTTTCTACTAATATTAAAGAAAATCTTATAGGGAATTTGAAGAAATATTCTGTTGTTGGTATTCTCCCAGAGATTATTGATCTGAAATACTTGTATGTTGAAACCAATATCAAAGCATATTATAATACAGAAGTTGCACCTTCTGCGGATTTTGTTAGGACACAAGTTATTCAGAACATTGATAGGTACTCAAAATCTGGGGGGTTGAATAGATTCGGTGCAAGATTTAAGTATAGTAAATTCCAGAAAATTATTGATGACAGTAACATTTCGATAACTTCAAATATCACCACAGTGACCGTGAGAAGGGATTTGGAACCTGTGTTAAATAGTTTTACCGAATATGAAATTTGTTACGGAAATCGTTTCCACGTCAAGAGTGAACTTGGTTACAACATCAAATCATCAGGGTTTAAGGTTAGTGGTTTCAGTGATACTGTTTATCTCAGCGATAGACCAAACACCGATTTGAAGACAGGATCTATGTTCTTGTTCAAGTTGAACTCCCCAACAGAACCTGTCATATTGAAACAGTCAATTGGAACTATTGATTATGTCAAAGGTGAAATTAAACTGAATCCAATCAATATCATATCGACAGTTGTGAATAGGGCGATTCCACTGATTGAAATTTCTATTTCTCCATATTCAAACGATGTGATTGGTTATCAAGATCTTTACTTACAGTTGGACAGTTTAAACTCCACAATAAGTACTATCTCCGATAACATTTCCTCTGGTAATGATATTTCGGGTACAAATTACATAGTATCATCCAGTTATACAAACGGATCTCTCATCAGATAATAAAGAATGTCAGTAGATAGAATTAAGTTCCAGAATATTGTCGAAAGTCAAGTTCCTGACTATGTTAGAGACGACTACCCACTTCTTGTTGATTTCTTAAAACAATATTATGTTTCACAAGAATTTGAAAGTGGAACATATGATATTGTTCAAAATATTGATCAATATATAAAGGTTGAAGAATTAACACACCTCAAAACCTCCACAATTCTTGGTGCAGATGTATCATACACTGATACGACTATTACAACAAACTCTGTAGAAAACTTTACTGAAGGGTTTCCAACTAGAGACGGTTTGATTCAGATTGACGATGAGATTGTTTATTATGAATATAAAACTGACACAACTTTTGAGAACTGTAGAAGAGGTTTTAGTGCAGTAACATCATATGAAGGATCCAATACTCCTGATGAGTTAGTATTCACTACAACAGAGGCTGATACTCACACTAAAAATACAGAAATTAAGAATTTAAGTATTCTATTCTTACAGAAGTTTTTATTGAAATTGAAGTCCCAGGTTGTTCCTGGTTTTGAGGATAGACCTTTATATTCTGGATTGAATCAAGAGAACTTTATATATCATTCAGATAGTTTTTATAAATCAAAAGGAACTAGTAGATCCTTTGAAATTCTCTTCAGGGCACTTTATGGTGAAGATGTAGAAGTAGTGAGACCTAGTGAATACCTACTGACACCTTCCAATGCAAACTTCAGGGCAACCAGGGATATTATTGTTGAAAAATATCTTGGTGATCCTATGGATCTCAAGAATAAAACTCTTTTCCAGGATATCAGTGGTGCGAGGGGTTCTGTAAGTAATGTTATCCCTGTTGTATACAAAGGAATAGTTTACTATCAGGTCAGTCTCGATCTTGGGTATCAGAGAGACATCAATGTAGACGGTACTGTTTTAGGTTCTTTTATATCAAATCAAAAGACAAAAGTTCTAAATGATGTTTCAATTGGTTCAACATATATTGATGTAGATTCGACAATTGGTTTCCCCGAAGAAGGAACATTAGACACTATTGATGTTGACGACAATGAGTATATTGTAACATACTCGACCAAGAACAATAATCAGTTCTTTAACATCTCTGCAACAAGTAATATAATTAAAAAGGGAACAGATATTTCTCTGTACAATCTTGCGTATGCATATGTTAATCAAAGTGAGTCTCAAGATAAGATTAAAGTAAAAATCTCTACGGCACTTAAGAACATTACCTTTGAAGAGAAAACCTTTTCTCTCAAGAAAGATGATACAATTCAAGTTCAATCTATTGGTATTGAGAAGCATACAGAGAAAACAAGAAACTGGAATTTAAATATAAAAGCTGGTTGGAAAGTACAATCATTCAATTTAACTGATCTTAGTTCAAAAAAATATAGTGTTGTTTTAAATGAAGATCATCTCTTAGAACTTGGTAATAAAGTTCATATTATTGATAAAAATAATATTATTACCGAAGGAACTGTTTCGTCAATCTCTTCTGGAAAAGAATTTTCAGTAAATACACAAACATTACTTGATTCATCAAAAGATTATAGAGTAGAAAATCAAATACTTTATACAAACTCGACGAAGTATTCGTATTTGAATAAGTATTTTACAAATGTACAGAATACTTACTCCAAGTTTAATGATGATCTTCTTGTTTCATCCAATTCAATTCCATCATATAGAAATGTTTTAATAAATCCATATAATAGATCTCTGACATTTAGTGGTACTGCGAGTAATAATACCATTCAACTGTTGAACAATGGTGACCATGGCTTTTATACTGGTGATGCGATCTACTACACTCCAGATGAAGTTGTCACTACAACCACAGATACTGATGGAAATACAATTTCCACATCAGTTATATCAACATTCGATGATGTAGTTGAAGGAATATTCTATGCCAAGAGAGTTGATAGTCTCAATATCAAACTTTCAAAAAGTAGATCAAATCTTTTTAATGATATTTTTGTTACATTGAATGGTACAGTATCAAATGTTAAATTTGAATACTTCAACTTCTATAACAAAACATTTCAACCACAATCAATCTATAGAGAAATACTATCACCTATAAACAAGAGTGGTGAATATAAGACTGTTTCTGGATATACAGGTATTCTGAATAATGGTGTAGAGATTTTAAATTACAAATCTCCTAATAAAGTTAATTATGGTAATATAACCAAACTTGAAATCGTAAATAGTGGCAGGGGTTATGATATTGTTAATCCCCCTGTCGTAAGAATTGATGACATTGTAGGAACTGGTGCAACTGGTATCACAAATGTTAAGGGTCAGTTAGAAAGAATTAATATTCTTGATAGTGGTTTTGATTACCAAGACAAACCTATTGTTTCCATATCTGGTGGTAATGGTATTAATGCATCCGCAGAAGTTAGACTTTCATCTGTAACTCATAATGTATTATTTAATTCGGAACAGAATTCTGCACAGGTAAGTCTGGGATCTAGTACAATTGGATTTTCTACTTATCACAAGTTTAGAGACAGTGAGGAGGTAATCTACCTGACTGATGGTCAGATGGCCGTTGGAGGTCTTTCTAGTGCCGCCTCATACTACGTTGGAGTTATAGACAGTAAAACTGTAAAACTCTATGAAACCATTGATGACTCTGTTGCTGGTATTAATACAGTCCGTCTACGGTTCTTTGGTAATGGTGTTCACAGATTCCAATCTTCAACACTAAAGAATATTGTTACTTCTGTTGTCGTAACTAATCCTGGAACTGGATATGAAAACAAACAGAGAAGTATTGTTGGTGTCAATACTGCAGCAAATGAGTTTACAATTAAAAATCATGGATATTCCGAAAAAGAAATCGTAAGATACACATCCAGTTCTACACCTATCGACGGTCTTGTGGAGTTAAAGAATTATTATGTTATAAAACTTGATAACGATAGGTTCTCATTAACAGAAGTTGGGACTGGAAACACCAACGTCAATTACTACTATGAAAGAAATGTTAAAGTTGATATTAGATCAGTTGGTTCAGGATCTTTCAATTACCAACCAATCATTGTTAGTATTGATGGTGTAACCGGTGTTTCTACCAGGACTAACCAAGACTTCTCATGTCAGGTTCAACCAGTATTCAGAGGAAATGTTGAATCTATTGACGTGACCAGTGGTGGTGTTGGATATGGTTCATCTGATGTTATCAACTTTGATAGAAAACCAGTAGTAACACTTTTTAGTGGTTCTGGTGCAATTCTGATCCCTGTTGTCAATAATGGTCAGATAGTAGATGTTTTGGTTAATAATTCTGGAAGTGGATATAACTCTCCTCCTGATCTAGAACTTCAAACATCAACTGGCAAAAATGCGGTTCTTACTCCAGTTCTCAAGAATGGTAAAATTCAATCTGTCAAGATTATAAAAGCAGGAGCAGGGTATGTTCCTGACAAAACATCCATCAAGGTAACTGCTTCTGGTAATGAAGTTGTGGTTGATCCAACGATTAACCAGTGGAATATTAACTTGTTTGAAAGAAATCTTAATGTCATTGATGATGATGATGGATTTCTTGATAAAAATATTAATGATGACGAACTACAATACTCTTGTCTATATGCACCACGTCCATTAAGAGAGAATACTTTTGTTATTACTGGAACTGATGAAGATAATATCAACTATGGAACTCCAGATCTCACTCTACTAAATGGTGTTGAAGTTTCCAATATATTCCACTCACCAATTATTGGTTGGGCGTATGATGGCAATCCAATTTATGGTCCATATGGTTTCACTAAAGCCTCAGGTTCAGGTTTTGTAAAGGAGATGAAGTCTGGATATGAATTAAAATCTAACATTGTAAACAGACCAGCTGTCTCTCAATATCCTTTAGGTTTCTTCATTGAAGATTATGTCTACACTGGAGTTGGGGATCTTGATGAACACAATGGTAGATTTTGTGTAACACCAGATTATCCAAATGGTGTCTATGCATACTTTGCAACTATTAATGAAATCAATGATTCTGTTGGTCCTTTCCAAGGATTTAGAAGACCACAGTTCCCTTATCTGATTGGTGATTCATATTACTCGGTTCCGAACAACTTTAATTTTAGATCATCTTCTAATCAAACTGAATATGATATTCAAAGTAATCGTTGGTTGAGAAACACATACTACTACAATATCAATAATGAAGAAACTGGATACAAGTATATCTTCAATTCCAATATTACCAAAAAACAAGTTATAGAGGTAACCTCAGCATCTCTAGGTGTTGTAGAAAGTGTAGGTATCTTAACCGGTGGTTCTAACTATAAGATCAACGATTCTGTAATATTCGATAATTTAGATAGTGGTGGTAATGGTGCTCGAGCGAGAGTTACATCACTTGATGGTAAGTCAGTTGACACTGTAAGTATTGCGTCAACAATATTTTATGATATTGAATTTACACCTTTTAACGATGGGTCCTTTATTGGTTTCTCGACACAGATACATTCGTTTAATAATAATGATATTGTCAACGTAAGTGGTCTTTCATCTTACTTTGGAGGATTTGATAAAGGTTATCGTGTAGGTGTTAGAACTGACAACTTTGTATTGACTCTTGGTATTTCTACTGCAAATACTAATGATGTCGAGTACATATATGTCAATGGCCTACTTGAGTTCCCATATATCAGACCAGATGATATTTTTAAAGTTGATAATGAAAAAGTAAAAGTTCTAAACATTGATAACAAGACAGGAAGAATCAGAGTTCAAAGAGCTGTAGAAGGATCTGATGGTGCTCCACATACAAACTCGTCTATCCTCTTCGAGGATCCTAAGAAGTTTAGTATTAATGTTGGTGCATTAAAAACTACTAGAGTATTCAACATTAACAATATCCTCTACTTTGATCCTGTGGAGTCTGTTGGACTTGGAACTATATTAGGAACTGGTATTGGTAATACTATCACTTTCTCAAATCCAGGTGTCGGTCTGACTCAGGTATTTGTTGAACCACAAAGTATCTACTATCCTGATCATAATCTGAGACTGAATGATTCAATTTTCTACTCTACAAACAGTGGATCATCTGTTCAAGTTTGGAATGGAACTTCTGCAGGCTATGTAAATCTCACGTCATATCAAAATCTTTATGCAGTCCCACTTTCTAAGGATAATATCGGTATTAGTTCTAATAAGGTAGGACTTGGTTCTACTGGAACATATGTTGGTGTAAACACTTCAACATCACTTCTTTACTTCACCAATGTTGGTACCGGTAATACCCATAAGTTCACTACAAACCTCAACAAAGTAGTTACTGCAGAAGTTTCCAAAAATACTGTAACAGTATCGACTTCTTCTACTCATGGATTGACAAGAGGGGATGTTGTTAATGTCAACATCAAACCAACAACCAATAAGACAGTAATTGTCAAGTATGATGATCATAACAGAAGAATTATATTTGATCCAAAATCATTTACCGCAGGTAATGTTGATCTTATAAAGAATTCCATTAACTTCTCTGGTGAGTTCTTCAAACTTGGTGATAAGGTCATTCATACATCATCCTCACCTTCTGGTGGCCTTGAGAATGAAGGTATCTATTACATAGTTCCCTTTAATGATACTAAGGTAAGACTGGTAAAAGAAAAGTATGAAGTCAATTTAGAAAATCCAAACTTTATTGACATCAGCAGTGCATCTGTAGGAACACTATCTAAGATTAACCCACAGGTTCAAATTAAAAAGAATGATACTTTAACCTTTGACCTTTCTGATAGTTCATTGTCATTTATCAGTGGTGGAGTAAGTTATTCTGCCTTTGATATGAATCTATATTCTGATAAAGAGTGTTCAAATACCTTCTTTACTTCAGGAAAAACAAGTAAGTTTGAAGTTGTCAAGACTGGAAACCCTGGTATTGGTACAAACTCTAGTTTGAAGTTGAGTGTTCTTGATTCCGTCCCAACACAACTATACTACAAATTTGATACAGATAATTTGGACATTATTCCAAATGTAAAATCAGACATCTTTATTGATAGAGAAGTAAATTCGTTCAATGGTATTGAGGTTGTTCAATCTGTTTATAATGGTAATCACAGTATTGTTGGTGTAGGAGCAACTGTATTCCAATATACACTTAAAGATCTCCCAGACGTTTCTCTTTATAACTCTACAAATTCAGATTCAACTTATACCACAACTTCTAGAAGTGCATTAGGCCCTATTGCAAAAATAAATGTTAGTGATGGTGGTGCAGGATACAAAGAGTTACCTGGCATTACTTCAATAAGAAGTGGTATTGGTAGTAATGCAATTATCACACTGTCTAGTAATAGTATTGGTGAAATTCTATCTACCAGATTTGAGGACATTGGATTCAACTACCCCTCTGATCAAACACTTAAGGTAGTTACAAATATACCAGAAGTTTTGGAAGTAGAATCTCTTCAGTCATTTGACACTATTGGTATTACTTCTTCTGGTAAAAACTATTTGATAAATCCACAGTTGGTCATTCTTGATGGATATACTAATCAAGTTGTTAGTGATGCAGACATCAGATACACACTTGGTAATACAGAAGTTGATATCTTTAAGAATACTAATGGTCTTTACAGTAACACTCCAACGATCATCCCGATCAAAAACTCTAATGGTGTAGGTATTTCTTCGATTGTCTATACACAATCCACTAACAGTGTCAGAGTATTTTTGAATGCTCAATTTAGTGAGTCTCAAGAGTTCAGATATAAGACTGGCGAAAAGATTTTGATTGAAGGAGTCTCTGTCAGTCTAGGTTCTACAGATAAAGGTTATAATTCCGAGAACTATAACTACACACTATTTGAAGTAACTGGGTTTGATTCTCAACTTGGTGGTTCGGGTGCATACTTTGATTATAGTCTTGATGGTCATTTGAAGTCTGGTGAGAAACCAGGTATTATAGATTATCCAAGGTCTTCAGGAAGGGCAATTCCTGAGAGTGATTTTCCAGTATTCAACATTAAATTAAAACCAAATAACTTCAATATTGATGAGGTTGTAACTTCTGGTAAGAATAAAGGTATTGTTGAGAGATGGAATCCAACTAACAGAAGATTGGTAATTTCTACTCCTAATGAATTTGAAATTGGTTCTAAAGTTATTGGTGAGTCTTCTGGAGTAGAAGTCATCATTGTGAATAAATTTAACTTTAATTCGACTGTTGCAACAGGTGCAGGGACTACATTTGTTAATGGTTGGAAAACAAACTCCGGGTTCTTGAATGATAGTCTTCAAAGAATTCCAAACAATGAATATTATCAGAAACTTTCATATTCACTTAAGTCTAGTATAGCTTTTGACAAATGGGATGATGCAGTCAGTAGTCTTGGTCATATTGCAGGTCTTGCAAAGTTTGCCGACTTAAAAGTAGAATCTGAAGAACAGGTTCCAGGTGGTTTGGTTGTAACTTCTGCACAATCTGATGTTGAGGTTGTTATTGATATCATCAGTGAAGCGAGTATCCATTGTTGGCAAGATTTTGATAATGTCTCTGAGAATTCATTCTATATTAATAATACAATAACTTCTGATGAAATTATCTTTGAAAACAAAATTCTTTCTGATTATAATGAATCTTTTGGTAATAGAGTTCTGAGTATTGATGATTTTAGTAATACTTTCAATAGTGTTGAAAGATTAGAGAAATACTCCAATGTACGTGTTTTTCCTGCAACTCATACCTATAATAAAATTCTTACATATTGTAGAGATCAGGTTCTAACTAACCAGAGACAAATCGAATTTGTTTCTGTTCTTCATGACAACGATACTGCATATATTTCAGAATATGGTGAGCTTGATACTCAAAATAATTTGGGTACATTTGATTTTGTTGTTAGTGGTGATCCTACAGAGTGGTTACTGAGATTTTATCCAATAAACTTTGCGTACAACTCTTACGATATCAATACTTTATCATTCAGTATTCTTGACAGTATTAGTGGTGTAGGTACGACATCATTCGGTGATATTATCCAAGTTGATAGTACTAATGTCAATGTTTCTGCTAATACAACTACTACAATTGCCTCGATTCCAAATACTTATAGATCTGCTAAGTTACTTGTACAAATTGAAGATACTAGTGACAACTACTCTGTAGATGAACTGAATCTGATTCATGATGGAACTAACGTTTATCTCTTGGAATACGGTAACATTTCCACTAATATAACTGGATTTGGTACTTTTAATGCTTATGTTGATGGAAGTAATATTGACGTTGATCTCATTCCAAGTGTTGGGGTTGGACTTACTGTCAATACATCCATTATTGCTACTTCTGATAATGCTGGTGTTGCAGGTACAACTCATCTCAACAGTGCAAAACTAGATTCTAAATTTACTTCAATCTCCGCATCTGGCTCTCCTACCGCAAATACAATCGCCAGTTACTCTGGAATAACAGAAGCTGGTTACCACATTGTTACTGTGGAAGATACTACTAACAACAATTATGAATCATTTGAAGTTATTACAATTCAATCTGTCAGTAGTCCATCTGAGTTTGTTGAATATGCAAATATTCAAAGTAGTGGTTCTCTAGGTCAAGTTGGTATTGATACGACCAGTGGTACTCTTAATCTCACATATACACCTAATGCAAGTATTGATGTTCAGGTAAGAGTATTCACTATCGGAATGGACCCCTCTACTGATAATGATAGACCAGATCTCATCAATTTGAACAATTTACATATTGATGGTGATCAGAAAACTTACACAGGAACTTTATTTGATCTTGCAACAGCATTTGACCTGAAGCATAAGGGTGATCAGATCTTCTTGAGAGGATTTGATGGTAGTGATCCTGGAATTGTTTCAACAACAAATAATACTATATCCATTCCAAATCACTTCTTTGTAACTGGTGAAGAAGTTGTTTATAGTTCTCCTGGTGCCGGAACAACATCAGCAATTGGTATTACTACAACAACTGTTCCTGGTATCGGTCTTACTGATAAGTTACCAACAACTCTATATGTTGTTGCTCCAAATAGTAAGGATCTTAAGTTTGCTACTACTAGTGAAAATGCTCTTAAACTCTCCCCAGTTGTTCTAAGTATTGAATCTACTGGTATTGGTGCAGGACATAGTATTACAGCAACAAAACAGAATCAGAAAGTTCTTCTTGCAGTTGATAATATTGTTCAATCACCAATTGTTTCTTTTGGTATTACAACAACTCTTGCGCAAGATGTTGTATTCCAACAGGACATCTTACTCACAGGTATAACTTCAATCTTCACAGGTGATAACCTTCGTATTGGTGATGAGATTGTTACTGTTGCATCTGTTGGTGTTGGTAATACGACATCAGTCAACGTTCTTAGAGGAAGACTAGGAACATCAAGAGGATCACACTTTATTGGTGATTTGGTCGAAAAACTAAGTGGTGAGTACAATATTATTGGAAACACCTTGAACTTTGCATCTGCACCTAAAGGTCCAGAGCCAGCTGGTGTCACTACGGCAGAAAATCCAGATGAAACTGATTGGACTGGTATTACCAGTTACTCATCCTTCCAAGGAAGATCGTTTATGAGATCTGGTGTTTTGAATTCGACCAATGAGACATACTATCAGAATTATATCTATGACAATATTTCTGATCAGTTCACTGGTATTAGAAGTGAATTTAGTATGAAGGTAGGTGGTTCTAATATTACTGGTATTTCAACTTTAAATCCATTTGTTGTTATCAATGGTATTGTTCAGCAACCTACAGGAAGTCAACCACCTTCACTTCAAGTAGGTGATTATAGGATGTCAGAAAATACTGGTGTTACCAGTATCACATTTACTGGTAATGATGGTCTTCCTACTGGTTATGATCCAAACAATGGTGCGTATCCAATTGGTGGTCTGATGGTTTCTGTTGGTTCTTCTAATGGATTTGGATATCAACCTCTTGTTTCTGCTGGTGGAACTGTTACAGTCTCCTCTACTGGAACAATCACTGCTGTTAGTATTGCTAATAGTGGTTCTGGATATAGAACCGGAATTCAGACTGTTGTAAATGTTGGAGTTCAAACTTATAGCACTGGTACTCCCAATATTGAGTTCATTGGAACTGCCGCAGTAAGTGGTGGTCACATTGTAAGTGTTGCCATCACAAATCCGGGTGTAGGATATACTGGAACTAATCTCCCTGATCTTGTATTTGATGAACCACTTAGTTATGACAACATTCCACTGAGTTACTCACCTGGTTATGTTGGTTCTGGTCAAAGTGCAACTGTTGATATTGTAGTTGGTCAAGGTTCCAGTATTATTAGTTTCACACTTAGAAACTATGGTTTTGGTTATGGTAATGGAGAAAGACTGACAATTCCTACTGGTGGAGCTATAGGAATCCCTACAGATTCGAGTTTGACATTTGAAAGATTCCAAATTCTGATTGATGAAGTTTATTATGATAAGTTCAATTCTTGGTCTGTTGGTGAATTGGAAGTTCTGGATACTCTTGATAATGAGTTTGATGGTCAGAAGACCAACTTCCAAATTACATTAAATGAAATTCCATTCACAATTGCTGCAGCAACAGGTTCTCCTATTGATGTTGAACAAACATTAGTTGTCTTCATCAATGACGTACTTCAAGTTCCTGTTAAGGGATTTATTTTCAATGGTGGATCTATTATTGAATTTACTGAAGCACCAAAAGTTGGTGATACTTCTAAGATTCTATTCTACAAAGGAACCAGTGGTGTTGATGTCAGGTTTATTGATGTCTTAGAAACTGTCAAACCTGGTGATAGTCTGGATATTGATAATAACCCAGAACTTGGTCAGGGTATTTCTCTTGATGAAGATTCAAGAGTAGTGATTGGTATCAGTACTGTTGATACCACATTCACCAATCCTTATAGTGGTCCAGGTATTACAACTGATGCAAATCTCCTAAGACCTGTTACCTGGTGTAAGCAACTTACAGATAAAATTATTGATGGTGAGGTTGTTGGTAAGGACAGAACTCATTATGAGCCTCTGATCTACCCTTCATCCTATCTGATTCAACCAGTAAGTTTGGCATCAACCGTCGCATATGTTGATTCAGTAAGACCTCTTTATGGTGCAGGGAACGAAGGGAATCCAAGATCCTTCCAGAATAATATCAAAATTGTATCACAAAATACTTTGGTTGGAGCAGCTGCTACAGCTATTGTATCTGGACTGGGTACTGTTTCTATCAATATAACTAACGTTGGCTCTGAATATACTGTTGCTCCGACATTGAGTATCGCCAATCCTTCTGATGGAACAAGAGCTACCGGTACATTATCACTCTCTAGTGGTAGTGTTGATACTGTAACTATCACTAATCCTGGAACTGGTTATACGAACACCAACCCTCCTTTAGTTTTTATCTCTGAACCAACTCTTACAAGAGAAGAGATTCCTGTTCATTCTTATGCTGGTGATTATGGTATTTTGGTTGGATTTGGTCTATCAACTATATCTGGTGAGGATGAAATCATCCTCGATTTCTACATTCCTACTGATTCGTTTATGAGAGACGATAGGTATGTTGGAACTGGTATCACCGTTAGTGGTATTGGAACTGGAGATTATTTCTCAATATTCAACTCAAATGTTGATACAATTGAAACTATCAATTCTAATAGAATTGATGGAACTCAGATTGGAATTACTACATCATTCATTGATTGTGTATATCAAGTTAAGAGTACTTACACTCTTGAGAAAAATGTTATTGGTGTTGGTAATACTACCGTAAGAAGAGTATTTGTTAATGTTGGTAATATTTCGGCTGAATCATTCTCTTCTACATTAATTACTTTTGATTCTTCTTTAGATACCCTTGACGCCAGAGAATTTACCGTATATGCAGGTGGAATTAGTTCCGCATCTAATATGGGAAGATTTAGTTGGGGTAAGGTTGTATTTGGAGGAAGAACACAACCACAAGAATTTAACTTCTATGGTAACAATGGAATCATTGGAATTTCTTCTTCTGGTCTTCTGTCTAGATTTGAACCTTTGAAATTCAGGGATTATACATCATAATAAATACTTTTACCAAATAGAACTACCATGGCCAAGTTAGGAATAAGTACTGGTTCTTCGCCTAATGATGGAACAGGTGACAGTCTAATTGATGGTGCTGTTAAGGCGAACTCAAATTTTAGTGAGATTTATACCACTATTGGTGACGGAACAACACTTGCAGTTCCAGTTACTAGTGTT
>Ga0098051_1000509_pt1 | contig 15429 bp, 14 predicted proteins | sample 14BtaG_FD_77069 | JGI IMG/M metagenome (GOLD analysis project Ga0098051, IMG submission 77069) | Marine viral communities from the Subarctic Pacific Ocean - 14B_ETSP_OMZ_AT15311_CsCl metaG | ecosystem: Environmental > Aquatic > Marine > Oceanic | place: Pacific Ocean | collected 2015-01-18 | reverse complement strand
TATGCATGGAGAGGAATAAAGGGAATGTGGGAACGAAACATACTAAAGTCGTTACAAGGAAAAGGAGATACTTTAGTTCCTGTTATTTTGGTATTCAAAGATACACATCCAAATATGATTATGAATCCTATATTTAGTAACTTACTTAGTGCAAATGTAGAATCTGAAGTTATATTGGTTGGTAAATCATCAAAACCATCTTATATCATCGTTCCAAACTTTGATGTTGTACAACAAGAAGCAGAAGAAGAAAACATAAAACTACATAATTATTTTAAAGGATTAAAGGAAAACACTATGAAGTCAAGTGATAAACAACTTAACGAATCATTCTACAATGAATTTGTATCTCAGTTTATGAGTGAGGTAATGGAAGATGAGGGTGGTTCAAATGAGATAAAAGTTGGTGAATACCAAACCAAATACTTTCATGTATGTCCAGGTGCAATCTCATTATACAAAGACATTGAATCAAAAGGTGTAGATATGGGTATGGCACAAAGAAGTGCTATGTTGCAAGATGCACTCTACTTTGTTGAAAAACATATTCAGAGAGATGGGTACAATCCTGAAAAAGATTATGTAATGGTAGCTAAGAATTTGGCTAAAAACATTATGAAGTTGGCAGAGATGATGGGGTTGGAAGAAGAACACAACTATATCCAAGGTCACGTTGACACAATCGAAAAAGTCGTAAAAGAAAAAGGGTTAGAAGAAAGAGTGTTGGAACTTACTGAAGAGAATGTTCCAACTAATCCATCAAAGTGGTCTTACTACAAATCACAAGCCAAAAAGAAATTTGATGTATATCCATCAGCTTACGCAAACGCATGGGCTGCAAAACAATACAAAGCAGCAGGTGGTGGTTGGAGAACTAAAAAGAAAGAATCAGTAAACGAAGCTAGAAGAGCTCCTCTAAAAATATTGTATAGTTACTTTCGTGATAACTTGAAAGATACTATACTTATGGTGACTGGTGTAGATGGTAATATGATAACTGTCCAATCTAAAGATAATATTAATTATGGAGTTAGTGTCAATCAATTTAAAAAATTGGTAAAAAATGGAGATTGGGTAAAATTAAAAGACACCAAAGATGCAGAGAAACTATTCAAAGAATCAGTAAACGAAGCTAAAGTATCATCAGAAGATAAAGCATATTTCAAAAAGCATAAAAAAGAAATTATGAAGATGATTGAAGATGACCTTCTTTTAGACCCAGTAGAGGCTATTAAACTACACAAACAAAAGAACGAAGCAACCGCAGCTGCAGAAGATGAGTTTCATACTAAGCTTGATAAGTTAGTTCACAAAACATTTGGAAAAAGTTCAGATGAGAAAGATGAGTCTGTAAACGAAAGGGATGAGTACGCCAAGAAAGTAAAAGACCGCGAGCGGAAGAGAAAATACGATGCAAATCACGTTATTAAATCATTAATTGCTGCCGCTAAAGAGAATTCAAAACAACGAAAGAATTCGACCAAAGATATCAATCAGCGAGCTGCTATATGGGGGAATCTTGATTTAAAATCTATAATTAAAAAGATAAAAAGTAAGGGCGAGCTAAATAGTTATGAACTTGCAGATATGTTTCCCGATACCATTCCGTTATGGCAGATTGATTCAATTTTACTAGATATTTGGTATAATCGTTTTAAATATTTAGGATATGGTAAGAGATATGATATTAACCGTACCAAAAAAGCCCCATGGAAGTATATAGATAAGTCTAAAAACGAAGTAGTTGATGAATACGATGTGGAAACAATCGAAGAGATGAAAGACTTTCAGAACTTTATCAAAGAATATAAAGCTGACATCAACGAAGCAGAGTATCAAGGTAGAGATGTAAAGCTTGGTAAGATTATGCAAGGTGATGTTAAGAAATTCAAAGTGTATGTAAAGAACGACAAAGGTAATGTTGTAAAGGTAAACTTTGGACAGAAAGGAATGACCATCAAAAAAGATAATCCGGGCGCTCGTAAGTCATTTAGGTCAAGAATGAATTGTGATTCGCCAGGCCCAAGATGGAAAGCAAGATATTGGTCTTGTAGAAAATGGTAATGTGTAATTATTTTTACATATTTATTACTGATAAACAATAAAATGAATATTATGACAACAACATTAGTTATTTCAACGGTAGCCGTTATCGCTACTATAGCGATTATTATCATCGCAATGAACAGAGGTCAAAAAGAGGCCAAACTTACTATTGAAGAACCAAAACCAAAGGTAGTTACCAAAAAGAAAAAGGTAACAAAGAGTTCTTTGAGAGTTATGAAGAAGGGGGAGTTGATTAAATTAGCGAAATCTGATTTTGATACTGACTTTGACTCATCTCTCACAAAGACTAATTTGGTAAACAAAGTATATCAGTTGTACCACAAAAAATAATGAACAGATTCTTTAGAGATATAAAGAACATACTAATTGTGGTTTTGTTATTTCTGGCATTGTATAAGTTCTTTATACAATCACCACCAGACCCAATCATTATTGAAAGCAAAATTACAAAATGGGATACCATCAAAGTAGATAGTATCGTTTACCAACCAAAATGGAAGACCAGATGGAGAACCAACTGGGATACGGTAGATGTTAATGTAGATACATCAGCAATACTTGATGACTACTTCGCAAAATATTACTATAGTGACACTTTAGGGTTGGATACATTAGGAACTATAGTAGTGGAGGACACTATTACAGAAAATAAGATTCATAGTAGAGTAGTTCACCCTAACATCTTACAAAGAACCATAACGGTCGATAGAACTGAGATTCTAAATCCAAATGAGTTCTATTTGGGTGGCGGTGTAGGTAGTAATTATTTAGGATTGGAAGCTTTATATCGTTCTAACAAAGGATTGTCTTACGGATTGGGAGTTGGGTTGGATAATCAACTCAACACAACCTTTTCGGGTAGAGTTTTGTGGAAACTAGAAACGAAGAAGTTCCTATGGCTAAATCTATAAAAGAACTTATTAGTGAAGAGTACATACAATGTGCTAAAGACCCAGTATACTTCTTCAAAAAGTATTGTTACATCCAGCATCCAAAGAGAGGTAAGATTCTTTTTAACTTATTTGAGTTCCAAGAAGATGTTATGGATGAGTTCAACAAACATCGTTTCAATGTTATCCTAAAATCTCGTCAGTTAGGAATCTCAACCCTTTCAGCTGGATATTCTTTGTGGTTGATGTTATTCCACGAAGATAAAAATGTGTTGGTTATTGCAACAAAACAAGAGGTAGCCAAAAACTTGGTTACTAAAGTTAGGTATATGCATGAAAACCTACCAAGTTGGTTGAGAGGTGATACTGAAGAAGATAATAAACTATCTTTACGACTAAAGAATGGTTCGACAATCAAAGCAACATCAGCAAGTGGTGATGCAGGTCGTTCTGAAGCCTTATCAATGTTGATTATCGATGAGGCGGGATTCATCAAAGGTATTGATGAGATATGGGCAGCTGCACAATCAACACTCTCAACTGGTGGAAAGGCTATCGTATTATCAACTCCAAATGGTGTTGGCAATTTCTTCCATAAAACTTGGTTGAAGGGAGAAGAAGGCGATGGTTGGAATCCAATCAAACTACATTGGAGTGTACATCCTGAAAGAAACGAAAAGTGGAGAAAAGAACAGACTCAGTTGTTGGGTGAGAAGATGGCAGCACAAGAATGTGATTGTGACTTCATATCATCTGGTTACACCGTAGTCGATGGTCAGTTACTAAAGTGGTATGAGGAAACTCATGTACAAGAACCTATAGCAACTGGTGGATTTGATGGAAACTATTGGATGTGGCAACACCCAAATTATACAAAAGACTATATTGTTGTAGCGGATGTAGCTAGAGGTGATGGTGCTGACTACTCAGCATTTCATGTAATCGATGTTGAGAATGTTGAACAAGTAGCAGAGTATAAAGGTAAGATTGAAACCAAACATTATGGTAATATGTTGGTCAATGTGGCAACCGAATGGAATGATGCTCTGTTAGTGATTGAAAACGCAAACATTGGTTGGGCTGTAATCCAAGAAGCAATAGACAGAAACTACAAAAATCTATACTACTCCTACAAAGAGTTCGGATATGTAGACGAAGACATACACTTACAGAAAGCATACGACTTAAAAGACAAATCTCAGATGGTGCCAGGATTCTCAATGACAAGTAGAACAAGACCATTGGTGATATCAAAGTTAGATACCTATACGAGAGAACGAGTACCCATCATCCGTTCTAAAAGACTCATTGATGAGTTGTTTACATTCATATGGAATGGAAGTAGAGCAGAAGCACAACAGGGATACAACGATGATTTGGTGATATCGTTTTCAACATCTCTATGGGTAAGAGATACCGCATTAAAACTTCGTCAGCAGGGTATTGAATTGAATAGACGAGCACTATCATTAACCTCTAAAAACACAGGTGTATTTAAAACCACCCCACAACAAGCAAAGGATAGTTGGAGGATGAAAACTGGTAGAGGTGACGAAGACCTTTCTTGGTTATTGTAAATCTATTTTTTTCAATATTTATACTTTGTAGGGGTATGTAACAAAAACAAACTATTATGGCAGATACTTCATTATTTGGTAGGCTAAGACGATTATTCTCAACTCAAGTAGTTGTTAGAAGAGTCGGTAAAAATAAATTAAAGGTAGTCGATTCATCAAGACTACAGGGTGATGGTAACAGAAGAGGTTCTGCATATTATGATAGATATGGTAGATTGCATGGCTCTAATTCAAGAAAGAATTGGCAGACATACAACGAAAGATTCAATTACCATTCTAATAAGTTAGAGTTGTATACTGATTATGAAGCAATGGATAAAGATTCCATTATCTCTTCTGTGTTGGATATCTATTCGGATGAGTGTACACTTAAAAATGATATGGGTGATGTACTCAGAATCAACTCATCTGATGAGAAGCTAAAGAAGACCCTACATAACTTATTCTATGATGTATTGAACATAGAATTCAACCTTTGGTCTTGGGTAAGGGGTATGAACAAATATGGTGACTACTATCTTTACTTAGACATTGATGATGAATTAGGAATTGTAAACGCACAACCACTCTCTGCATATGAAACTAGAAGAGAGGAGGGATATGATTTAGACAACCCATACTCAGTAAGATTTGAGGTCGAAGAACAAAACACAAACGCAATCTCACAGAGAAACAATACAAAATTCTTAGACTCATTCCAAGTAGCACATTTTAGATTATTAACTGATACAAACTTCCTACCTTATGGTCGTTCACTTTTAGAAGGTGCAAGAAAGACTTGGAAGCAGTTGATTTTGATGGAAGATGCTATGATGATTCATAGGATTATGAGAGCACCCGAAAAGAGAATCTTTAAGATTGATATTGGTAACATACCACCCGCTGAAGTTGATACCTATATGCAGAACATCATCGACCAAATGAAGAAAGTTCCTTATGTAGATGAGTCAACAGGTGAGTACAACCTCAAATTCAATCTTCAGAATATGTTGGAGGATTACTACCTACCTGTTAGAGGTGGTCAGAGTGGTACTGAAATCGATTCCCTAAGTGGTATGGAGTTCGGTGGTATCGATGATATCGAATATCTAAAGAACAGAATGATGGCAGCACTCAAAGTTCCAAAAGCATTTATTGGATATGAAGAGGGTGTTGAAGGTAAGGCAACTCTTGCACAAGAAGACATCAGATTCGCTAGGTCAGTAGAGAGAATCCAAAAGATTGTTCTTTCTGAATTGACTAAAATAGCAATCGTACACCTATACGCTCAAGGATATGAGGACGATGAATTAGTAAACTTCGAATTAGAGTTGACTACACCATCGATTATCTATGAGCAAGAGAAAGCAAACCTATGGAGTGAAAAGGTTAGTCTTGTTAGTGATATGAAAGACTTAAAGATGTTATCTCAAGAGTGGATGTATAAGAATATCTTCAATATGAGTGAAGATGAGTGGAAGATGGAACAATACAAAGTCATCAACGACTTGAAACTTCAGTTCAGACACGAACAAATCGAATCTGAAGGTAACGACCCAACCAAAACTGGTGAATCATTTGGAACTCCACATGACTTAGCCGCATTATCACAACAAGAAGGTGATGGCGGTGGAGGTGGTGGTAACCCATTTGGTGAAAACGAAGGTGGTTCACCTGAAGGTGGTTTCGAAGGAGCAGGACGACCCAAAGAGGGTGGAACTTATGGTAAAGATAAGTCACCATTTGGTAGAGATCCATTAGGAAACAAAGGAATTGACATCAAATCAGATTCCATAAGTCATTCCTATAATGCAAATGAAGTTGTAAACAAAGAAGTAACCGATACAATGTTATCAAAAATGAAATCAAAGGTAAAAAGTAAAAAGATAATCATTGAATCACTCAAAACAGATGATTCTATTAACGAACCATCGCTATTGGATGAAAAAAATATATTGAATTCTGATAATTGAGATATTTATTAACAAATATATAGGTTACTTTACTGAAAATGTAAGGAAGTAATGAAAAATATTAAGCATAGTAAGTACAAAAACACAGGCATTCTGTTCGAATTGTTGGTAAGACAAATTGCGACTGATACATTGAACAATAAAGATTCAATGGCGACCGTAATTATCAAAGAACACTTCGGAAAGAGAACCGAATTGGCTAAAGAATTGAAATTGTACCAATCTGCCATCAAAGAATCATTTGATTCAGAGTATAAAGCAGGTGAATTCATCAACATTATACTCAATGAGAGGGGTAAACTTACTGAAACTACCTTAAACAAACAAAAGTACAACTTAATCAAAGACATTAAGAAGAATTTTGTGTTGGAAGACTTTTTTAAGTACAGAGTAAGTAACTACAAAGAGAATGCATCGATATATAAGTTGTTCGAATACACAAATTCGGACAATCCTAAACAATATGTTGAGTGTAAGTCAACTTTGATGGAACATTTGACTGGAAACTCACAAAATTCTGATAAAGTTTTGAGTACTATCAACGAAGATTACTCAAAACAACCTAAAGAGGTCAGATTATTGGCTTGGAAGATGTTAGTTGACAACTTTAACGACAAATATACAAATTTATCAGACAAACAGAGGGGTATCCTTAAAGAATACATCAATTCTGTCGATAATTCTGAAAAATTGAAGAAATTTGTTGTTAGGGAAACCAATCAACTCCAAAAATCACTAAAGTCTATCAAAATTGCTGATAAGGTTACTAAAATCAAAGTAAATGAGGTAATTTCATTGGCATCCAAATTAAAATCATCGAAAGTTATAACCGAATCACAAGTACTATCACTTCTCAGATATTATGAGTTGCATGATGAGTTAAAGAGGGTCTTTAAATGAAAAGTTTGATTAAAGAAATCGAAGATAAGTTTGAAGAGTTAGAAGAGGCAAATGTAACTGCTAATTTAGATGGAGGAGAAGGCCCACCAAAGACACCTCACGCATTTTCAAAGAGTGAAGACGAAGATGATTTGGATACAGACCACATTGAGGTGTTAGGATACAAAAAATCTAAGGAGAAAAAAGTGAACACTAAAAAATTAGAGTCATTGGAAAAGAAATTAGAAAAGCAGATTAATGAAATCTCATATAAAGAGTATAAAGGTGATGGTAGTAGAAAACAACATCAAAAAATCAATGACTCTATCAAAGAGATTAATAGTATGATGTTTCGATTAGAAAGAATTGTAAATCAGAACACAAAATTAAAAACAGAAGCCGATGTTCATAGTGGGCAATATTGGAAGTCTACACAAAAGAGGTTTGGAAAGATTTCTGAAAGAATGTTATCAGTAGCTAGAAAGCTTAAAGAGTTAAGTGCATGAGTTTAAAGAAAAAACATAAAAAAGTGTTGAACGAAGACCTTACAAATAAGGATTTGGAAGATATTCGTCTACTTATTAGATATGAGGTAGCACAAATTATGTTTGACTTGTATAAGAAACGTAAAGTTTGGGACAACTAATGAGCAAATTACTGATTGATACTATACCCTTTAAAATGAGTAAAACTCAAATCAATGAATCATTGAAAGAAAACAATGGTAGGTTGATTGTTGAGGGTGTACTCCAAAGGGCAGAAGCTGAAAACCAAAATGGTAGAATCTATCCAACTGAAATTCTCAGAAGAGAAGTAAAAAAGTATATGGGTAGGGAAATCAAAGAGAACAGAGCATATGGAGAGCTAGACCACCCAGAGTCATCAGTTGTAGAACTAAAGAACACATCACATATTGTGAGAGATGTTTATTGGAAAGGTGATGATGTAATGGGTAAGGTTGAAATCTTAAAAACACCTGCTGGTAACATCCTCAAAGAACTTTTAGAAGCAGGGTGTACGGTTGGTATCTCATCGAGAGGTATGGGTTCGGTAAAAGAATCCAATGGTGGCAAGACCGTAACGGTAGAAGATGATTTTGATTTAATATGCTGGGACTTCGTTTCGAACCCATCAACGCATGGGGCATTTATGAAACCTGTTAATGAATCTGTCAGTAGAGGTACTACCAAATCATATAAAAAGATTAACACATTGGTAAGAGATATTATATGTGAAATCGATGGTGTTTGTTCTATTTAGGAGATAAAATGAAATTGACAAATTTAATAAACGAAGCATATCATATAATAACACATGATAAAACAGATATTTGGATTTCTGACAATGCATATAAAAGACTAAAGAAAGGTAAAGATGTCGTTGGTTACACAGAAGATAAATACGAAGGTGGTCATAAAGATATTTGGGTAAGCAACGATGACATTGATGTGATAGTTAAATCTAAAAAAGGATTAGCAAATATAGTTGACAAGTATGCAAAATATGAATCTAAGCATAATATGAAGACCAAGAAATTTAATGAATTTGTAAACGAAGCATATGATATTGGAATGGCTCGTAAAGGAAGTGGTATCGTAGTTTACAACAAAGCCGAAGAAGAAAACAATGACTACAAAAAGGTAGCTCATATCGATAACAAAGGAAAGATAAAATATCACGATAAAAAACTTCCACCAAAAATCAAAAAAACAATTGAGGTCGAAGCTAAAAAAATGATGGAAATAAAATCAGAGGGTACTAAAATGAAACTAAAAGGATTATTAAACGAATCATCAGTTCAAGTTGGTAAAGTATATTCCAACCCATATGCTAAATCTTGGGTAAAGGAAGAAGACGAAAGACAATCTACCGAAGAAATGACTGAAGACCAAAGAAGCGCTTTTTTAGAAGCAGTAAAAGGATATAGAACTTATGGTGAGTCCGTATACAGAAAAGAAGGATTAACCAAAGTCTATGAATCAATCAGAAATATGGTTGAAGTTGCTAATAAAGTAACTCTTTCAGAAACTGGTGATTGGTTTGATGGTATTACTGTTGGTAGACATATGAAGAGAATGAACGAATCATTTAAAGTGTTCGAAAAAACCTTAAAAGAAGTATCAACCCTCCAACAGAGATTAGAATCATCATATGATGAAATCGGTGAAGTATTGGGTAAGTACTATGAAATCAATGAGCTTGAAGAAGGTAACGAATTCGGTGCTGCTAGAGCTAAAGCCATCGCAGCAGGTAAAAGTGAGTTCGAAGTAGATGGAAAAACTTACAAAGTAACTGGTGTTGATAAAGAAGACAAAGAGAATGCTAAAAAATTCGCTAATGAAGGAAAGATGAAACTAACAGACTTATTAAACGAAAACTATGGTATTGGTGAACTACCATCATCTAAATTGAAAAAGATGAAAATGACTTTAGGTGAGATTATGGATGAAGAATCAGTAAACGAAGGAGCATCTGCCGAAGAAAAGAAAATCGTAATGATGGCAGTCAGAAAGCTGGCTAAAAATCGTGGTGTATCAATAGAAATGGCTATGGGTGATTTGTTAAGAGCAGCAGATGATGTGGATAGAGACATCCAAAAAGGTAAAATCAAAAAATAAAAGGATATTGAAATGAAATTAATAGACTTACTAAACGAATCAAAAACAGTCAGACTCAATGAAAGAATGAAACCCATAACAAAAAAGCATTGGGATAAAGCTGACGAAGACCAAAGATTAGATTATTTATTACAGGCATTCAAAGATATTAGTGATGCTGAAAAATATGTTGACTATAAGTGGAACAACCTTCCAGCAACTGCAACTTCAAATATGTATGAATCAGTAAACGCCAGACTTAATGAAGGGTGGATGGATCTTTTAACATATGGCCCTCTTGCTGTCACAGCTGCTTTATCTGCACTATCTCTAGCAACAGATACTGCTATCAAAGATATGCCTTCTAAAGCTAAAGATGCAGTTTCCAACTTTGACCTTAAATCTATTTTAAAAGCTATTAAAGCAAAATGGAGAAAATATACTAATCCTAAAGTATATGAGATTATCCAAAAAATGGTTAACGATACTGATATAGTCAATGCGTCCAAAAACTTGATTAGAGGCCCACGTGGTGGTAGAAGACCAGATTTAAATAATGCAGCATATCTTAAAGCTTTAGAAGCTAAATTAAGTCCACAAGAGATAGCTATATTAAAGAAATTTTTAGAAAAAATTAAAAGTAGTGAAGTTGGGAATACAAAATCATTCCAATCTATTCAAAAATACACAAAGGGTGAATCAGTAAACGAAGCAATGAGTGCTGTCGATTTCAAAGATGGATTGGTAGATTACATTGGTGACAATCCTAAATTGGATAAAGCATACAACTCTATGAAAAATCCAAAAGATTTTATGAAACTCTTAATCACCACAATGCGAAATGATAAGAAAGCTAAGAAACTATATTCTTACTTCTCTAAAAATCGTACTAAAGGTGCATTGGATATCATACAGAAGCTCGCATCAGGCGATATTTAATTTTATAAAAAGATTTTAATACTTATATACACCTATCATTAAGTTGGTAGGTGTATTTTTTTATACATACTATATGAAAGACGACAAAAAGAAACCTTATAAAAAAGTTAAGAGAGAAGATATGGAAATACCTGGCAATCCTATGGCTGTAAAAGTTGTAAATAATCAAATCGAATTGGCACTAAAAGTTTGGAAACAAAAAGTAAAGAATAGTGGTAAGATAGATGAATTGAAAGAAAGACAAGAATATATCAAACCAACTACTGCCAAAAGAAAGAAAATGCAGAGAGCCAGAAGAACCGAATGGGTTCGTAGACAGATGGAAATCTAACACTTTTATCGTTTTCAGTTTTTACATACTATTTATTGTAAATCAAAATACTATCTCTCAATAGATAGTCAAAGATTATTATACTAATATCTATTAAGATTCTCAATAATCTTATTTCCGAAATAAAAATTTAAGGAGCAAAAATGGCAAGAAAGAAAGACTTGTTATCTGAAGCTATTGCTGACGCTAAAGCGGTTAAAGAAACTGCGATGGCAAATGCTAAATTGGCTTTGGAAGAGGCATTTACTCCAAAACTTCAATCAATGATTTCTGCTAAGTTAGCTGAAGAAGCTGACGAAGAGGAAGAAATGGAGGACGAAGTGGAAGAAACAATGCATTCAGAGATGGATGAGTTGGATTCGTCTGATATTGAAAACGATGATGATTTGACTGAAGATGAGGACGAAATGGAAGACGAAATGGAAGACGGCATGGATGGCATGGAAGATGACATGGAAGATGACATGGGGGACGATTCTGAAGACATGGGCGATATGGAAATGGATTCTGACGATGAAATGGACGAAGAAGAGGAAGAAGATGACTTAGACTTAGAGTCAGTTATCGCTGAATTGGAATCTGAAATGGACGAAGAGGAAGACATGGAAGAAATGTACGAAGAAGAGGACGAAGAGTCTACTGAAGAAATGGACGAAGCGGAAGAAATGGAGGACGAAGCGGAAGAAATGGACGAAGAAATCGATTTGGATGAAGTAATCAAAACTTTGAAAGAAATGGAAGAGGGTGATTACAACGAAGAAGAGATGGAAGATGAAGAGAATATGGAAGAAGGTTATAAAGAAGAACTTGAAGAAGCTTACACAACTATCAAATCTTTGAAAAAAACAATCAACGAAGTTAATTTGTTGAATGCTAAACTTCTCTATACTAATCGTTTGTTCAGAACATTTGACTTGAATGAAAATCAGAAAGTTAAAATTCTTGAAAACTTCGACAGAACATCTTCAGTTCGTGAAGCAAAATTGGTCTTCTCTACTTTAGCTGAAAATTTAAATGTAGCTAAGAGAAAGAAGATGGTTGTTAAAGAGGGTTATGCTTCTAAGGCAACAAAAAGTTCTGCCCCAAAGAAAGAAATCATTTCTGAGGGTAATGAAATGGCAGCAAGATGGAAAACGCTTGCTGGTTTAAACAAATAATCTTAAAAACGGAGACGAAAAATGAATTTATCAAAAATTCTTAATGAAGGTTCTTCTCACCAGACTCGCTTGAGCGAAGCTACTCGCGTATTAGCTGGTAAGTGGGAGAAGACTGGTCTTCTTGAGGGTATTGACAACGAAATCGAAAGAGCTGGTGTTGCAACCCTTTTAGAAAACCAAGCACGTCAGTTAGTAAAAGAAGCATCAGCTACTGGTACTTCTGCTAACTCTGAAGAATGGGCTGGTGTAGCTCTTCCTTTGGTAAGGCGTATTTTTAGTGAAATCGTAGCAAAAGACTTTGTAAGTGTTCAGCCAATGAACCTTCCTTCTGGTCTTGTATTCTACTTAGATTTCAAATATGGAACAGCTCAGCCAGGATTTGCTACTGGTGAGGGTAAAGACTCTCAACTTGATTCTGTATTCGGTGTTACTGAAACATCAGCCGACCCATCAGGTGGTTTGTATGGTGCTGGTAGATTTGGATATACTATTAATGATGCTGTAACTGATACATTGACTCGTGCGGACGCTCAAGCTGGTAACAACTACGCTACTGGTTCAGTAACTGCTGCAACTTACAACTATGACACTCAGTTCTCTTCATCAAATGCAGCTGCACTTGCTGCTGGAACTATTCTTTCAGTAACTGTTGATAACACAGCATTCCAAACAGGTTCACATGATTTGAAAGGTGTTAGAGCATTTAGAGTAGAGGGTGGTAATGTTACAGATCAATACCCTGCATTCACTACTATCAATGCTGATGGTGATGTAACATTTGTAGTTAAATCATCTGATGCAGCTGATGTAGGTTCTATCACTGTTAAGTATCACAAGCAACCAACTGATATTACTCGTGGTGATTTCGAAGCAACTGGAACTTCACTTAGTGAAAATCCTGAAGTTGACATCGATATTCCAGAATTGAATGTTGAAATGAGAAGTGTACCCATCGTTGCTAAGACTCGTAAGTTGAAAGCACAATGGACTCCTGAATTCGCACAGGACTTGAACGCTTACCATTCAATTGACGCTGAAGCTGAATTGACTTCTATGTTATCTGAGTACATCTCACAAGAGATTGACTTTGAAATCTTAGATATGTTGATTCAAGACGCTAAGTCAGTAGGATATTGGTCAACTCAAGTTGGTAGAGAGTGGAATGGTTCTGCATTCGCTGATTACTCTACTACTGGAGCTCAAGCTTCTGCATTCACTCAGGGTGCATGGTTCCAGACTTTAGGTACTGTTATCGCTGGTGTATCTAATAAGATTCATCAGAAGACCCTCAGAGGTGGTGCTAACTTCTTGGTAGTATCTCCTGATGTTGCAACAATCATCGAATCTATCCCAGGATATGCTTCTACAGCAGATAATGGTGATGCTCAGTTCGCATTTGGTGTAACTAAGATTGGTGCTTTGAATAGCAGATTCCAAGTCTATAAGAATCCTTATATGAAAGAGAACGTAATCCTTATGGGTTATAGAGGAACTCAGTTCCTTGAGACTGGTGCGGTATATGCTCCATATATCCCATTGATTATGACTCCTCTCGTATACGATCCTAAGAACTTCACTCCTCGTAAGGGTGTTATGACTCGCTACGCGAAGAAGATGCTCAGAGGTGAGTTCTACGGAAAGGTATTCGTAGATGGATTACATAAGATTCAGTAATTGATTGTCTATTTATATTTTTAGATATTGAATATTAATTATTGATATTTTAGAATTAGGGGGTACTTCGGTATCCCCTTTTTTTATACCCTATAGGATATTTATATCAAAGGTTTCACTAAAGGAATGATATATGGCGGAAAATAAAGAGAAAGCCCCACCAAAGGGTAACATTAGATTCTCAATCACTCTATCAGAAGAGCAAAAGTTATCAAAATCACAGATACTAAATCATCCATTTAATTTTGTAGTAGGAAAGGCAGGAAATGGTAAGACCCTTTTAGCAGTTCAGATTGCATTGGATATGTTTTTCAAAAGACAAGTAAATAAAATCGTTATAACACGGCCAACTGTATCAAATGAGGACAATGGATTCCTTCCTGGCTCATTAGAAGAGAAAATGGAGCCTTGGTTAGTACCCATTCGTTCTAATATGAGAAAGGTGTACAACAAACCTGCTATTTTAGAAAAAATGGAAAAGGATGAGAACATTGAGTTGGTATCATTATCACATTTTAGAGGAAGAACCTTTGATGATGCAATAATCATCGTAGATGAGTTCCAAAACCTAACAAAACAACAATTATTGATGGTATTAGGTAGAGTTGGTAAAGGTTCTACTATGATTCTTTGTGGTGATAAACAACAAATCGATTTAAAGTTCCAAAACGACTCAGCAATACATGAAGTTCCAAAACTAAAAGGTTCAAATTGGGTATATGATGTAATATTGAAAGATAATCATAGACATGAATCATTGGATGAGATATTTAGACTATTATCCGATTACTGATATTTATATTAAACTAATAAATTTTGAGGATATGTAGTGGCTGATTATACAGGTACATTTAATGGTTCATTTACGGGTTCGTTCACTGGTGATTTAGTCGGTGTAGATTACTATGACTTAGAAAACTCCCCACCAACGATTACACCACATCAGGCGAATCAGATTACTGCTAATTCTAACTTTAGAGAGAACTTCAAAGCAAATCTGAATGCCCAAGGCCTAATCAGTAGTTCTGCTCAAGTAGATTATGGTTCAGTATCCAATATACCTAGTGGAATCGTATCATCATCACAACAAACCAAAGACTATCTACCATCAGGCGTAGTATCTTCATCACAACAAACCAAAGACTATCTACCATCAGGCGTAGTATCTTCATCACAACAAACCATACAAAATCTTCCCAATGGGACTATTAGTGGGTCAGTACAAGTAGATTATGGTTCTATATCCAACATACCAAATGGAATAGTATCATCATCACAACAAACAAAAGACTACTTACCATCAGGAACTATCAGTAGTTCACAACAGATTACGATAACAGAATCACAAATTAGTGATTTAGTACAT